>JAABUP010005855.1_pt1 | contig 18179 bp, 23 predicted proteins | sample 5559201 | NCBI WGS metagenome assembly JAABUP01 (sample SAMN10711887, study PRJNA513373) | rock metagenome | isolation source: Antarctica rocks | place: Antarctica
ATTCGAGCGATTTCGCGAAGAGAGACTGATGAATTACTATTCAAATCAGCTAGGGCTAAGGAGTATCGGGTGTCAATGTCAGGAATTGACTTAGTCAGTTCAACTGAAGTCATTGTGGATTTGTGACGACAGCGAGGTGAGTGGCAGTGTTTGCTGCGACGAGGTGGCCCGAATAGGGGGGTGGCTCGGGTAACAGGGAAATACGTTAGCACCCAGCCCCTGTCTCACCGCTTGCCTTCGTAATCTTCGTTTGTCAGGGCTACCCTCACACGAACCACAATCATTCGCTGCGGAAGTAGCTGTGTTCAAGCACCTCTTTAACTTCATACCCTGTATGCCGGCACTGCCGATGCCATACTCTGAATCTGCATTGCAGTGGCCGGTGTCTCGTACGGACTTTATACATGTTTCTCTGAAAACTGCCTTCTTAATGCCGACGCTCGTTCCTTCTTCCCTTCGACCTCTTCATAGACTTTCTACTTGCAAGACTTCGACCTGCGTAATAGACGTTGAATATCCTTCGCCTTTCTGCTATCTTTCTCTGTGTTTTTTTTCTCGTTTCTTCCTGTGTATTGCATTAGAAAGCTATACGACTATAGATCACGATTGCGCTTCATCAAGTATACGACCTACTAGACCTATTATTCATCCCACTGTACCACTTTAATCCCTCGATCGTATCACAGTCTGTTTTTCCTAGCTGCTTAGAAGTTGGTTTCCACCGAAAAGATAATCGTGGGAATATTATTGTCTGAGCGGGTTTTCCCTGGTTCCGTTGGCGACCAGAAGCCCTACCAAACTTATATCAATGAAATAACCGCAACACACGCCGGAATCTGCCAAACGCACAAACGCATTCACTTACAGACCCTCGCTTACGGCGTGTACTCGATATTTCAACTTTAAAACCTCACTTTGTTATCACCGACAGATATCCTAAACACATCAACATCAACCACAACGTCACGATGATTACACGACGCCTAGTATCGAAGATCCCCACTGTGGTGCGCTCTATGCGTTCTTCCCGCTTTATCTCAACTACCATAGTGCGTCTGGAGCAGGAGACAGTTGCAGAGAAAGAGGTACCCGTTGTGACGTACGTGGCCGATGATGAGCTTCATGCCGCTGCGAAAGATGGCCAGCAGACGGTACTTACTGTCGATACATCGAAGCCATCCTTGTCTGCGTCGCCAATCATGGACGTCGTGAAGCAGGCTTTTGCGTTGGAAAAGAGTATTGTCGATCATCTAACTCCGACCCTGAAGAAATTCACGCTCCACGGTAAGGTGGCTGTCGTTACTGGGTATGTTCATCTTCATTATCTGTGTCGGCTTCAGTAATCAAGCTATTTGTTGTTTTCTGAAGCTCTTCGTGCGTCTTGAAGCGGGCTCTGTGTGATTCTGCATTCACGCTTTGCACTAGCTGCTTCATTGATCCTGCATAGCTGAACTACTTTCATGCGTGTATCAGCTGGTTGTCAGGTGTTTGGATGCTAACATGTGTTATATCTGCTAGTGGCGCTCGCGGTCTGGGCTACAATATGGCACAGGCGCTTTGTGAGGTCGGCGTAAAGGCGATTGCGATCATGGATGTGCAGCAGGAATTGGGCGATCAATCAGCATCAGAGCTTCATGAGAGCACCGGCATTCCCGTACAGTTCTACAAGGTAGATGTACGTGACGCGGATGCTATCCAGGAAGTTGTGGCAAATGTGGTGGATACTTTCGGCTCCGTGGATGTGTTGATCAATTCCGCTGGGATTGCAGAGTACGTTACAATCATCCTTCTGGGGAGATCTAAAGAGTCAAAGCTAACAAGCATTTTCAGCTCCAACATCAAAGCGGAAGACTACGACTCCGAGATGTTCCGCCGCCTTATCGACATCAATGTCACCGGCTCTTTCCTCGTCGCCCAAGCGTGCGGCCGCGCCATGATCGCAGCTGGCAACGGTGGCTCCATCATCTTCATCGCATCCATGTCCGGCTCCATCGTCAACTACCCACAAGAGCAGAGCTGCTACAATGCCTCCAAAGCCGCGGTCATCCAGCTAGGTAGATCTCTCGCCGCTGAATGGGCCCAGCACAACATCCGCGTCAACTGCATCTCTCCGGGGTACATGGACACGGCGTTGAATCGAGTACCGGCTCTTGATGCACAGAAGAAGATCTGGACAAGCATGACGCCGCAAAACCGGTTGGGCAATGTCGATGAACTGAATAATCTCGCTGTCTTCCTCGCGACGGATGCTTCGTCTTATATGACTGGTAGCAATTGTATCGTTGATGTAAGTCTCCATCCTTCCGCTTGATCTTCTACTAGAGAGTTGCTAACATGTCAATCACAGGGTGGATACTCAGTCTACTAGACGTTTTCTCACTCCCACCCTTTACTTCCACTTGGAGCCCCTAGCGTTCTCTCTACCGCGTACCGTGTGCTTGTTCGGCGCACAGCGTTGTGTCGCTCGCTGGCTTCGGTGCTTTCCATCTGGAGTTTGGATTCGTATCGGTGTTGATACCCACCCTAACAGCGCAGCGCTTCACGTAGTCGTAGTAATTGAAACCGCTTGATCAATCTTCCCAAACCCTCGCAATGTGACAGGAGGAGTGACACACAACGAATATGAAGCCACACAATAACGGCATCCAGGGGAGCCCTTACCGCACTTTCCAATCACACACCTCGAGTCCCGAAACCAGCCTGAGCCGGAAAGTATGTACAACCCTAAGCCACACTCATCACAAATGTCTGCTTCGCTTGCGTCCCTGTACACTACACTTGAACGAGTTTCACTCCAATTCGTCCAATTCTCCGTTCTCCGCTTTCTTAAATTAGGTAGTAGTAAGTGGGACGGAGGGAAGGGAAGAGAAGGCGCAAAAGTAACGGAGCGGTGTTCGGATACAGATTGCCCAACCCATAAACCCCCTCTCCCCACAAACGGAAACAAACTCGTCCGTACCGGAGCGATCTCACCACTTCCCATTCCAATCCAATCCAATCCAATCCAAACTCCATTCCCTTCCGTACCTTGCGCGTTTTTCTTGAATAGCGATTCGCAAGCGAACGAGTGAGAAGGCAGAGAGAGTGAGGGCGAGGTCGACGGGGAGGGAGGGGGATTGAATCGTATAGTATAAACAACCCTGACTAAAATACGCCCCCTCATCGTCATCTATGCTATGGTTCTACAGTAGGTCGTTCGGAAATGATTCGTTGGTCTTGAGTGTTTGATATGGTGGGGATGTATAGATATACGGCACGGAGCACCTTTTGAAGGGTGTGTGTGTGATGTGATGTGGAGGTTTATTTAGATTGGGTGTGGGAGTGGGTGTGGGTGTTTGTGAGTATGTATGTATGTGTGGGATCTATGAGTGGGTGGATTTTAATGTGTAGATGTTGATGTTGATGGGATGTTGTTGTTGTTGTTGTTGTGGGGTGCTGAGTAGGGTACATACATATTTTGATGGTTTTCGTTGTGGTTGTGCTCATCTTCGTCAGTTGACATTGGCAATTGTATTCCGTAAGCAGCTTGAGTAAAGTGTTGAACGAATATGAAAGAAAGAAAGCGTGTCTTTTGCATACGTGACAGGTGGGTGATTTGATTTGATATCGGATGCGAGCGGTAATGTTGACGTCTAGGTAGAACAATTGTTACGGTAGGTGATACGTGGGTTTGTGGTACTACACTCCAAGTCTTAGTGTTCTTAGCATGATCGGGGCTATTGGAAGTCTGAATGGGTTTGTCGTTGTAAAGGTATCCGATGGACTGTGCCAGATTGGTGAAAGATGGAATCGACTTGGACAGGAGCTGGTTTCCCGCGAGATCTATACGGGTGGGTAATTCGAATAAACATCGTGGCAGCAGATACGGAAACTTCGATGTACGTATACGTGAGCGGTTCCGGTCATTCCTCCCTTCTCCTTCTGCCTTAGGAGAGAGGGGGGAGGGAAGTTATATACAAACAATCTTGACTAGGCCAGATCTTAGATCTTAGATCCTAGGCACGAAGAGTAATGTGACACAGCTGTGGTGCGGAAAGGGAAAGGGAGAGATAGATTTACATGCAAAGTGGTGAATTGTGTGATTTGATTTGTGGGGAGGGAGGGGGACAAGGAAAGAAAAACGCCGAGGTGTAGGCCAACTACTCCGGCCAGTTGGTTGATTTGTGACGATGTGAGATGGTCAAGAGGGAGAAAGGAAGTGATCAGAATCCATCCGCTATGCTGCAAACACGAAACGATTGAGTAAGGGGGCACAAGAAAAAGAGGAAGATGTGGAAGGCAAAGAACACAGCCTCGTAAACGGACTGAAAACGAACACGAACTCCATCACTGTGTTGCCACAACGCCATCAACCGTCCACTAAACCAAGAACGCCAGCAACAGTAAGTGGGATCAAGATCACCACATATCATCATCCCCTCCTCGCCGCCCGGACTCGTCGAACTGAAATTGCTGATGTGTGTACTGCTTACTCGTATTCCCTTGCTGCTGTTGCTGTTGAGACCGGTGGTGGTGGCTCTTTGCTCCTGCCGTAGCGTGGTGGCCAGCATAGCCATTGCCGTCAACATTTCTTTGCCCGTTCTCAACGCCGCGATTGCTATCGTGCTGACTCGCTCGAGATTGTGGCTGGTGGCGGTCGTTATGCTCGGTCGCGTGGTCGTGGTCGTAGATTTGGGAGTCCTCAATGTAATTGACGGCTTCAGTGTGGGGTGATTGTTGCGCTTGCTGCTGCTGTGCTTGGTGTTGTTGTTGGTGTTGTTGTTGGTGTTGTTGTTGGTGTTGTTGTTGGTGTTGTTGTTGGTGTTGTTGTTGGTGTTGTTGTTGGTGTTGTTGTTGGTGTTGTTGCTGCTGCTGCTGCTGATAGGTTTCCGAGGAGTTGGTTAGTTTACTTGTTAGGTAGTAAGGTCCTGAAGTTTGTCTTACATCTAGATATTTCTGATACTGGTAATATTCCTCTGGCTGGTCAGCTTTCCGCTGCTGACCCTGCTGACCCTGCGGCTGAGCTTGCTGTTGGGTTTGCTGCCGTTGCTGCTGCTTCTGCGCCGTAGCCTGAGGTACCTGTATCTGAGGGTGCATCTGCTGGACTTTCGCGAGGTACGAGTACATAAAGTTGCTAAGCAAGACCTGTGAATATAAAGCACGCCGTGGATTTGCGAGCTTGATATGGGCCATCCGGTATATCGCGCGTTCTTCAAGGATCGAAAAACGTGTCCAATTGTAGTCAACGTCAGGCTTGAGAATACGATGTGGAGGGTCTGGTGACAGATTTCGAGAGGATTGCTTCTTGCCCATCGACTCACGATCGATTTTCTTCTTACCACCTCCAAAAATTGAGGAAAAGAGACCAGAATCCTTCTCTTTCTTTGAATCCCCCCCTGACGTCTTTCGACTACTCTCCTTCTTCCGTTCTTCGTCTAGTTTGACATCGCCACGATCTAGGACTACGCTTTCCCGTCCACGTCCGCCGTCCATAGTGGTCTGCAGCAAATCGAGTCGGGTATTGTCGAGTGACTTATCCAGGGGCTTGCCAAGCTTTGACTTGCCCTTCTTCGATAAGTCTTCCTCTTTCCTTTTCTCCTTTTCTTTCTCCTCACTCCCGAGCAATGAGCCCCAGCTCCAGCTCGACTTCCTCACACCATCGTTGCCATCCTTCTCTTTCCTGTCCTTGCCCTTCTTAACCTCAGGCTTCTTCTCTTCTGTTAATGTAGGTATGAATGAAAGGCTGTCTGTCCTTGTGCTGTTGCCAGGTAGTGGTGACGGATGAGATACCATGTCATTAAGTGTTTGATTGTTGTTAGTACTTTGATTCTGCCGTGCGAGTCCTGGTCTCTTTGGTCCTCGACTTGCTGGTGGCCCATTTGGTAGTGGTCCTTGCGGCGGTAACGAAGGCGGGGGCTCGTGTGACGATATTCGTTCCGGAAGGTGCGCTTGCTGGGGAATTGACGGACTTGGCTTCACTTCTTCTGGAGGTGGGGGAGTCTCAACGATCTGCGGAATAGGATGGCCGAAGACGTGAGCAGGTAGGCTAGACCGACCATTCGTAGCGAATGATGAAACGAACTGCTTCGGCACTGGAGCCGCACTTGCTCGCTCTTGCGGCTCTGAAGGAGACTGGGGAGTGAGGATGTCGGAGTCACCCGAGGGTAAAGCTGTCGTTCGTGCTGTTCTTGATGGCCGTGAAAACTTCTCTGCAAATTTTTCAATTGTCGGCGTCGGCTCCGTTTGTACCCTTGAGAGTTTGAAAGCATCACCAGCAGGCGTGATTGGTGATGAGATTGGCGACTCTTCCGTATCCGTTTCTGCTGCTCTCGCCGCTCGTTTTGAAAATGGTACTCGCTCTCCCTTCCGCAAACTGCCTCGTCTATATGTGGTCCGAGTCGACCTGCGCAATGAGTGGCCTGGCGGGGCCGCAGGTAATATTGGCATGTCTTCGCTCGCTGGAACTTCTCCCCCGGATGCGTGTTGCTCCGTATCTAAGCTCAACCTTTGTATCACCTTTGCAGGATCGTTGACCAAGACTTCCAGCTCTTGCAGGTTAGATACCGTAGGATCTGATAGTTGACCAGACGAAGATCTCTTCAGCTCTAATCTCTCTGCGCCATCTGTGTAACCGTCCGCACCTCTACCACCAGAATTGTCTATCTGCCTCGAAAGCATCGACTTTTTCCGTCGTAATCCTCCACCAGAACCCTGCCGGTGTGGTCCATCCACAGATAAGGAACTCTCTCCAGATCTTCGTTTCATCGAGTCCACCCTACTATCTAAAAACGACTTGAACTCCTTCGGCGCCAACTCGGGATGTATCCTTGCAGGTACCCAGAAAAGTCTCGAGGTATCATCTTCGTCATCCGAGGAAGTAGGTGCTACCGTCGGCATGCCGAAACTCCCACTGAGTGAAGGAAGATCTGGATCTCCGGCGGCGTTCACGTCCATCGACATTCGGCGCAGAGCTTGCAGGTTGCTCAACTCTTGAGCCACTGCCGCCGGATCTGATTCGTAGTCAAGGTCGTTCAGAGGGAATTGCGAATTAGCAGTGTCTGAAGGCGCGCGCTGGCGCATAGCGAGCTTAGGTGAAAGCGGTCCATTTTCATGTCCGAACGAGTTATTCCTGGCCGCCGTCATTCTATCCTGTCCATTCAATTGGGGCGTTGACCTTTCCGACATTGTCTGTGCGAAGCGGTTTCGAGGCTTGGAGGTCTTAGAGGGGTCGACGTGGTTCGAGTTCTGGTTCTGTTCGAAGGTATCGTTCAGAGGCGAGCCGGCGAAGCTCAATGGTCTCGAGTCTCGTTTGCCATAGTTGCTATCACCATACATATCCCCAATAGCTTCCGTGACGTGGTGATTATCGTCACTTATGGAGATCTGCGGCACATGACCACGTTTGACCTGATATCCTCCGCCAAAATCGCGGGTCCTTGAGGAAGTCTGCGAGCAGAAGAAGATTCTAAAGTCAGCGTCTGGTCCCCACTATTGTCATGTGGACTGCAATGCAATGCATGCGCAGCCACAAAGCAGCACACTCCACCTCGGATGCGCGGTGAATCTGAAGGAGCCTCAGGTCTGCACCATGCGCTCCCAACGTTCTTCAGTGAAGGATGAAACAAGTGCAAGAGTTTCTAGTCGATTGAGGGGTCACCAACCTGCATGAGAAGGGATGGACCTCAAAGACTGCGGAGCCTCCCCTAATGGAGGGACAATCGCAAGTGTGACAGCTCCGTACGCCGGTAATGCCACACAGCAGACTGTTGATAGCGGTAAGTAGGATATCATTGAAGCATCAAGGTCATAAGATAATGCTAGCTGTACAATGACGACGTTAAGGCGATAAATGTGGCATCTAAGGTCAAACGCATCGGAGCATTTCCCGGTTCAGATGTCGTTCTCCCCATCCCGCAGGCGAACGCACTAGTTACGGTGGACTTAAACACTACGGTAAGGTAGGTACATACCAGTCCACTGCGCGGCCAAGCTTTACCGCTGACACTCAACTCTAACAGGGGGCGGGAATCATACCAACCCAGTCATTAATTGAACACGTCAATTGTACGCCGAACCGCCATAGACTCAATCACGCTGACATCATTTAGGAGCTCTCCTTCCTGTGCAGACCTGCCTTCACAAGCATGTCTGTCCTCTCTAAGCAATTGTGCTCTTGTCTCTTGATTGCTGTCATTGTCATTGGGAGACCGTTCACACGCCACGGAATCTGATTACTACCTCATTACATACATGTACTCTGTCTCTGTCAATAGTACGACGAATGAAAGTGGGAGCAAAGCTTGTGACCTTCACAAGCGTGCGGGACCTTGGCGGCGCTTCGGTAAGCGAACAATGACTTCACCGCTTCCCTAATTGGGTATTGACCGTATTGTAACTCCCTCTCGTTTCTTTAGGGCATCAGTTAGAATGACAGAAACCTTCGTTTCTCTCAAGAGATCCACCGTAACAAATCGCCGCAACATTGAGCTGCAAAGCACATTCCATCCAAAGTCCTTCCGGTATTCTTTGGGGAAACTAAGGTACTCACCTACCTGACCTCTGCAGCCTCACGTTTGATATTGTAGACCCGAATCAAGCTTGGTAACAAATTCCCGTCCATGACAAGAATCTATTTCTCCCCTATGAGATGGGGATGAAGATTCAATGCCCCGGAGTTATGTCATGGTCTGCTGTAGACTCACTACTCGACTTGATTCCGTCAATTATGCAGACTCCCTCACAATCTTGTTTCACATCATGTTCACTCTTCCTCATAACTATGAACAGTAGTCAAACCAAGAGCAGATGAAAAAATGCAAACGTCTCCAGAACTCCGGCGCTTGCCATGTCGAATGAGACGCATCAAGTCATAATTGTCAAGGATCGACACACCATCCATATGTCTGTCATGCTTCCGGTCCCTCAACCGGCTCACTCTATGGCGTTCACGTAGTTGCTACAGTGGCTTTAGTCATGTACCATTGGCGGCCGGGGGAAATTGTAGCTTTGACCTACCTGGGAAAGATGCCCGTCCTATCTCCAATGCTCCCGGTCCACCAATCTGCGGCATTCTCTGTTCTTTTCGTGATCGTGATCACGTCGCCTTTTTTGAACTCCAAATCACCCGGCTGATCAGCTTTGAATGTAAAAAGCGCAACCGCCTGATCTTTTCCTGGCGCCGCAGCACTTGATTTTTGCCATGTGGGTTTCGGCGCTGTGGGCCTACTCGGCTTACGGTCGCTGTACACATAGTCGTCGTCTACAGCACCACTGCTGCTGCGATTGCGCCCGCTCAGGCTATCAAAGGTCTCGTTAGGGTTCGCACGGCTGCTGAAGGAACGATTGATACCGCCGCTGCCGGGCTGGCGGTCATATACATTGTCCGCCCAGGTACTTGATCGTTTCGGCGTATCGCTGTACACATAGTCGTTGTCTGCGGCGTTTGAGCCTGTCCTGTCTCGACGAACACCTTCACCGTGACCATCTCCTCTCCTGCCTTCCCACACCATATCATCGTGACGGTCGTCGTAGACCGGTATATCATTATACATGTCGTCAGCTCCATATGATCTTACTCCAGCAAATACTCTTGAATTGAGTACGCGCATCAATGGCTCGGCGGCTGGCGGGGGTCTCACTCCTCCCTGGAGTATTTGGCTTGCGGTTATTCGGCTGTTGTAAAGCTTCTCGTTGGCATCCCTCCGCTCAATCAGCGCGCTTCCTTCCAGACTCACACCAGCGAAGAGGCCTTTTGTCTTCGAGTATGAGAACACCGCTGCTAAACCCTTTGTGCTCGCTGCGCCTGCCGCTTCTGCGTTCCTGCCTACTGGGCCTGCGGCTATCGAAACATTGCCACCGAGGGTAAGAGAACCGATTTGAGAGAAAGAGCGAACTGCTGCAGCGTCGTTGAGAATGAAGACGAAATCTGTAAGTTCGAGACCAATTTGACCACCCACCCCTGCACCAGCTGTTCCGATCGCAGAAGGAGCGGACCATGTACCATCTGCCAGGCGCGCAACAACCACTCCAGATCCACCCCGCGCTGAGCCTATGAACCCAAATTTGAAGACTGTAAGGATGGCGAGACCCTGTTAAGTTTATCAGTACGCCACGCCTCCACTCTGGACATATTGATGATGTTGAAGACAGTACCTTGGCGTTTGATAAGATCTCCGGGGGTATTATCTTGTCAGGTCCAAAGGCTTGCCGAGGATCTACGAATGATGCGAGAACTTTGCCAGCTTTCTTGCATTCATCTGCAGTAAAGATTTCAGCATTGTCCTTCCAGCCTATATCATGAAGTTTTACTTACTCCCCATAGACGATGGCAGAGGGTTATTGATTCCGAACACCATGTTGAAGGTTGCCGACGAGAGTGTTCGCAAGCAGATGTAAATCGATTAAGGTAATTAATGTACGAAGACAGCCGCAGACGATGGATAGAACGTCAAAGGTCTGTGGAGTCAATCTTCTCGTGAAGTTTTCACACACCTCCGCGTCTCTAATAGCTCAAGTGTTTGCGCAGCATGTGTGATGAGACTTTCAAATATGTTTACACGCATCCACCATGACGTGCAAGCGCTCGCTTACGACTTCCGGTGGCTTAGCAGTAAACGCGCGGACTCCCAATTGTACGAGTACAGCTCCGATGTACGAGTACATACATCTCCAGTGCATGAGAGTTATTCGAATGGATCAACAACATGATTGCATCCGTCGTGAACACGTTCCAGAGTAATCGGATAAAGGCCACCGCTCACGAAGTCGAAAGTCCCGGCCTAAAGCTCCTCCCAAACGGAAGAAACTTCACCTGATAGCGAACCTTCCAACCCGTTCCGCGTTTGTTCAGTGGGGTAAGCCTACATGTCCCATGCTATTAGGTACGCAGGTGTTAGATCATTGTCAGCAAAATCGAATGGACTGCAGCGCTTCTGCAAGTCGTCTTTATAAGGCTGCCTAAGGGCACGCAATTGTCGAAGAAGCAGTCCATGGAGACCATGCTTGATGCGAGCGCCGTCGTGGTCATCGGTGGACTGCCTGAATTGATGATGGCTAAGCTGCGCAAGATAGTCTATGGGAACAGTTGCAAGAGACATACCGCTCATGGTGCTGCTTTGTGGGCTTTGCGCAGCCACGAAACTTGAGACGATTGAAGCAAAGACACCGCGATCTATGAAGAGATCCAGGACAGGATGACTCTGAGGCTGAGTTTGGAAGCAGACACTGGCATTGGAATGTCAGCGAAGCTGCTAGAGATGAGTAGAACAGGTATACAATGAGGTTTCAACAGAACAGAGGAGCGTCAGCCAAGCTGCAGCTAGTGGTCTGGGTAGCAGACGCAACGTGGGCGTCGCCGTTTTACTGTCGGGGCCAGCTGTTAGGGGTTTCCACCGTTAATCCATGGGGGCCAGTACCATGGTTTGATGGTGCACGATTCCGCAATAAGCACCGTTCAAACAGGTGTTACCAGGCATACTTGCGGCCTTTTCCTCAACAACAATACTATCATATGATATCGCAACAGAGTGGCAGATTTTCCAGGAAGAATCCCTTGACACCTCTGTACGACTTCACCAGCCAGCTGATGTTACATCACACCTGACAATGGTTTCAATGATGGCATGAAACGTTAACGTTAACGTCAACGTCAACGTCATGATGGTTGTAGTCACGTTCACCGCCTTAATGGTGCTGCGCAACCATTCCACATCCATAGGTTGAGCGGCGTGACAGAATTCGTCCCGTGGGGGCGGAGCGGTGCCAAGCATTTCAACTGGCAGCGAGCTTGTTTCGTACGGTCCCAACGCCCGTAATCCCAACAGCAATCACAGCACATCAATTGCTGAAAGTCGGAATTGTAAGTGCACTAATAGTCCTCGTTCCACGAACAGAATTTTGAACAAGAGAAGCCCATGTTGTACCTTAGTGTTGATATAAATGGCTTAGTGGATTTCTGCCGTGTCCGAGTCGGTCTGGACCCGACCCGACGCCGTTTCAGATCTCATACTTGTAGGGGAGCTTCGAGTATGCAAACAATGGCGAGCGGGCTGTACCTTGCATACATTATCTGGAGACTTGTTTGTTTGGGGCTTGGGTCGAAGAGATTTCTAAATTCAGATTTCCGGAATGGTCGGAGGGACTCCCGCAATACGGGTTTCTAAATCATATCATCTGAACCAGGTGAAACGTGGGCTCGCTGTGTTTTGGAGATGATCGCCGAAGTCGCTGCAAGGAACGACGACTTTGAGCTTATGTTGGCGGCCTCTGAGTTGTGCGCCAAAAGGATTGGCTCAGCCCCGGCCAGAGATGTGGAACGTAGCAGATGGCGTACGCTGGGTCGGAAATTCGGAGTAAAAGCCAGGTGCTGCACAGCCGCAAGATCAGGTTCTGCGGGACATTTGCAGTTCGGATGTCCGGTGGGCGATCATTAGGATGGTGAGGCTTCAGAGAGCGGCTTGGTAAAGTATGACACAAGAGGATATATCTATCCTTCATATATTGAGACCATGGGCTACTGTGCCGGAGACGAAGATTGGAATCACCTTCAGACTATCATTGACGTAATCTCGATCAACGCACTCTCACGGCCAAGGAAGTACTTACTGTAAGGCGAATAGTCTATATAAACCAATTGCATTCCCCATCAAATATTATTCCGCATCCCCAAGCCTTCAGACACATCAGACCTTCGCCGTCAGACGTTAACGATCGGCCCTCAGTAATCACTTTCAATCAGCAACCCCAACCATCAGACCGTAACGAACCGCTTCCTATCAACGGAACCACAACATGTATTTCCTCGCCATCTTCACCCTCGTCCTTGCCTCGATCAGAGCCTGTGCAGCCGGCTCTATTCCACCGGTTGAGCGGGCCGCCATCGTCGCAGGACTCAGCGACCAGGAGCTTGAGGCCAGGGCGTTCTGGCCTTGCTTCCGTTGCTCCGTTATGTGCGCGGAGGTGGCCATGGGCTGCGGGATAGTTTGTTTGGCCGCAGAGGTGGATGCCCCGCTGTGCGGAGTAAGTGACCGGAGCTTCCTTACATCAATATCATGTAGACTTCAAGTATCATGTTTGCTTGATGTCGAAGGCTAATCGACGCTGGTTGTAGCTCTGTGTGGCTGGCTCAGGTGGATCGGGGGCTTGCGTCGAGTGTTGGCCGCGCTGTCTCAAGGATCACCAGACGTTACCTCCCCCGCCGAAGCCTCAGTAAGTCACTCGGTCTGGAGGTCGATTGGAAAGAGGCTTTGCGGAGCGTCTGATGGTGAGAAGAGTGCATTGGGAGGCGCAGCGACGGTGCTTTCTTCGCGGGTTGATCAGCACTATTTCGCAGCTGCATGGGTTGCTCTGCTCGCATAATGTTGCATGAATAGTCAAAGTTCGCAGGACGAACTTGGTGCAGAACAAGCTCAGACCATATTGAGGGATGTGACCCCGGCTTGGACCTTTGGGCGATCTGACGCTACTTTGTACCTAGCGTCTGCTGTAATTAAGTCAATCGAGGCTGCCAAATGTGACGTGCCTCCTGTGAAGATGGTGATAATGGGCATACCAAGTGACCGTTACGATCTCGACATCAATATATCATGGATCCATCCAAACGTAACCTGACGATACTCAAAAAGTGAGCTTCTTCAGTAGTGACAATCTAAACAGCTGCTCTGAACCGCTTCGATTACAAGTAGCAACACTCGTACAACCAGCACAGACTTCAATCTTCTTGGAAATGCCGGTGATCGGTTCCCTTCAGCAGAATTCAAGAAACTGCATGGCGCTAACTGCACCGACACCGCTCGTAGGGCTGAATACACGCTAGCCCACCTCGCCTAACGCTGCCACGCGCCAAACCCTCCATCGCCGTTTCCAAAGCCCAAGCTCTCCTCCCCTCTCAAAGTCGCCCATCGCGCATCCCCACCTCACCTCACCATGTCCGACGCCTACGAGCGCGAAAGGTCCGCCCCCTTCCACTCTCCCCCCTTCGCCTCCATCCTGCACTCCGTCCTCAACCCAACATGCCTTCCCAAAAAAAAAAAAGGGAGTGTTCATACTAACCGTCGCGAACAAAACAGACAGAACAACTCCCGCCTCGAAGAACTCTCGTCCAAAGTCTCCGCCCTGCGCGGCGTCACGGTCGACATCTACGACAATGCCAGGAGTCAGGATGTTATCGACAACTCCGTATGTCTCTGTCACCCGTCCCCCGTCCTGTTCCTTTAACCCCAGAGGGGGGGGGTTCCGCATCCGTCGAATCATTGTCACTGACACTTTTGTCTACTTTACGGGATATAGAACGAAGTCTTCTCCTCCCTCTCGACCACAATAAAAGGCAGTGCAGGCCGCCTAGGCCGGATGGCGCAGCAAGGCAACAAAGTCGCGATCTTGAAACTTGCCGGGATAGTTGTGGGCGTCGTGGTGCTACTTTACTGGATTTTGGGGTTCTTCTGGTGATGAAGGGTATCTCCAGCTCAGGGCAGAGAGAGGAGTGGTCGGAGAGGGCTTGTTTTGCTTGAGGTGGGAGAGCAGCTGCGACGAGTAGGGAGCGGGTACTACAGCTACGTTTTACGAGCGGACTAAGGTGTATGCATGTGGTGTTCAGGTTCGGCGGGGATGCTCAAGAGTCTTGGTTCATGCATTGTCACATAGCGTCAGGAGTCTTGGTCTAGGCTTGAATCAAGTTTATTCTCTAGGTCGGTGTCCCTGCTATGCAAAATCTTGCTATTGTATCTGCCCATCACTCTCATCTGCAATAACACAAACCCTTGTCATTGTGCAGCCATCGCACTGCAAGTTGACAGGCCATTGTTTGTTACAATCGTAAGCAATTGGTGCAAAGTTTCACTCCCAGACATTCGAAAACAGATCATCGCTCCCACCAAACCCACTAGCAGGCTTCGTAGCTTGTGTCGATGAATTTGCTGCAGGCGTGGCCGGTGCAGCACTGCTCCAACCACCGAAATCCTCGTCTGCGCTAATATTCGGTGCGCTCGTAGCTTCGAATCCACCGCTGGCTAAACCATTGTCCGCGGAGGTGTTGCTACCCCATCCAAAATCGGTCGTAGCTGCTGATGCTGTCGGCGGCGACTTGATGGCTGATGCCTTAGGAACTGCAGGAGCCGGTTCAGGGGTTGCCCACGCATCATTGGAGCCCCAAGGATCAGCGTTCGAGAAGCCCGAGAGGCCTGCCATATTCCCTTGGGTCATGCTTACAATTGTTGGCGCGGGCTGCGAAGGAGGTGTCCGTGCCGAGAGATTGAATGCAGAGTTCACATTTATTGGTTGCGAATTACTTTTAGTTGGTGCGTCTGCAGGAGAAGATTCAGAAAAATTGAAGAGGTCGTCCATGCCAGAGCTGGAGGTTGTTTTCGTCGCAACTGGAGGCGCGCCAGATGCAGAGCTGAAGTCACCAAAGCCACTTGAAGAGCTTAGTGTCCGCTGAGCTTGCCGTGCTGGTGGTTTAGATTGTGGTCGAGGTTTTGGAACTGTGTCAAAAAATCCACCGCCACTGATGTACGATGGCGTCGTGACTTTGGGGGCAGCGGGTGTGGATCGTTGATCAGTAAATTTACTGAGGTTTGCAAAAGGTGAAGGCTTAGGCTGCTGCTGTGGGGCGGACTGTGGTTGCTGGAGAGGCGGAGACGTTGGAGATGTAAAGCTAAGGCTGCTAAATGCGTCGTTCATACCACTGGACGTAGACTGTTGTGGCTGCTGTTGGGAGGAAGGAGATTGCATGCCGCCAAAGGAGCCTTGGCGACCATGTTGTGGTTGCGTTTGAGGCTGTGGACGTGGAGCCGAGGCGTAGAGAGAGAGAATAGATTGCTTAAGATCAGGTCTAGATGGACCTGTTGAGCCAGCAGGATTCGAAGCAGCACTGGATGGTCTTCCGGGGGGTGCGGATTGTGAACCGCCAAAAAAGTCCAAGCCAAGTAAAGAATCACCAGGTTTTGTCTGCTTGAACGGAGCAGCAGGTGCTCGTGAAGGTAGAGGTGGAGGCCTTGCCGCCTGCGCGTCGGTTGTGCTTGGCCGTGCTGGAGGAGGTGGCGTATCATCATCAAATAGATCCACATTCTTTGCTGGCCGTCTGGGCGGAAGAGTTGGCTGGCTTGATGTTGATGAGACACGCTGTGAGGAAGACCGCTCTAATTTTGCCTTCTCTTGGACTAGATTGAGAGGCTGCAACAATACTCCGTTAGCATGGCTAGTTACTACAAAGCCGTTGTCTAGCCCTTGAACGCACCACGTCATCGTCTGCTTCCGTGTCGAGAGTGGCCGGATCTGGCATGCCTCCATCCATTACCCATCTCTTTGACTCGTACTTTGTCCTTATAAAGTTTTCGATCTTCCTGATCAACGTTAGGAGGGCAGCTTACCATATTATCGGAAAGTGGTACATACGCTTCAGACGGAACATGTCCAGGCGCCAACTTTGCCTCCCAATACCTTCACACTTATGAGCATCTCGTCCCTTCAATTTACGAGGAGCTGCTACTGACTTGTTCGCTCTTGAGTTTCCCCACCGGAGTACACTCTGCAACTGCTCATCTGTCCAAGCATCGAGGTCGACAGACTTGACTCGACTAATGTGGGTGCCCATTCCTCGATGTATGCCTGAACAGCTGTTGTATCTGTCAGTACTTCTCGCAGATAGAACGGAAAACTCGATAAGAAAATGCATACCGTATGCAAACAAATATTCCCAGATTCCAGCTTCCCCATCTGGGATCTGAGCAAGCCCCGAAGATGTTAGCCTCTGTATCCTTCATATCACTTCCTGTGGAACTTCCTTATCCCAGCAACATACGCTTATTTCTCTTGCAGTCTGCACAGCTTTTATTCCCTTCAAGCTTCAGTAAGCTTTTGATTGTCTGCTGATTCTGCGCCGCTCGATCCGCTGCAGGATTAGGGACACGTCGTGACATCGTGACAGTTCGATTGATCTTTCAGAGGAGTACTATATCTTCGTATTCGCTGCCCCGGTACCTGATTGAGATTAAATTAGATTAGGTAGTTTTAACGTAACGTGAAAGTAAGGCAACAACTGCTAGTCAAGTGCGTAGCCTATTGTGGGGCCAATGGTCTACCGTAGCTGCAAAGAATCATACGGTGCATCCTCAAATGCAGAATTTAGACACTACGGCACAAGGCAGATACGGCATATGAATCGTGGGAGACACTTTAGGGCCTTTGCAGCCAAATCTTTGAATTGAATGGCTTCGGTGGTTTAAACCACTGAAATGGCTCTTCAAGGCTTCCTTCGATATCAGCAACGCCTTCTAATCCCCTGCTCGACGACCGTTCGCTACACCTTCGCCTCCGATTTCCCGCTCACCACTGGATCATCTTTGCTGAAGTTCAGGCTTACACTATTGACACAATGCCTCTCGTCCGTCGGTGTCGGATACCCTTCTCCTTTGAATATATGACCCAAATGCCCTCCACATTTACTACACACGATTTCCGTCCTGCTCATGCCGAACGTGCGGTCAGTGTGTCTTGTCACTGCACCTGGGATGCTATCAAAGTACGCAGGCCACCCGCAACCGGATTTGAATTTGTGATTGGCTTTGTAGAGAGGTGCGTTGCAGCCGCCGCAGGTGTAGACACCGGAGGAAGGCATATGTTTGTCGTACTGGCCGGTGAAGGGAGCTTCGGTGCCTTTTTCGCGGAGCACACGGAATTGTTCTAGCGAGGGAATTAGTCCACAATAATGTAGATTTGAAAATGTGGGTGTACCCTTGTTTAATACCGCTTGCCACTCATCGTCGCTCTTCTGCATCGGGTACGACATGTTCTGAGAATTCGAGCTGCTGAATAAAGAACCCAAGGAGGGGATCGTAGGCATAGACTTGAGGACTGTGCCTCGAGTGAAGGGTCGCAGTGCTCTCTGCGAAGCTGGTAGAGCTCTTGTGGTTGCGTTCGTGAGTGTGTAGAAAGTTCGTACAATATTGGAGAATGATGGGATGCGCATAGATATTTATGTTGTCGATGGGGCTTGATTCCAGATGCTAGAATGGAGGTGACGATGTACAACAGTTGAGGATTTGAGTTATCGATAGCTGCAATTGACGCCACGCGGGGATGATGACATTGATTCCGAATCGCCACAGGGGGCTAACGTCTTAGCCACCCAGTCGAGCCAGCCACCCAGTCGAGCCACCCAATTAGTCACAAACATCCTTATCAACATTGTCGTCCACCCCGTCGTC
>JAABUP010005857.1_pt1 | contig 18173 bp, 26 predicted proteins | sample 5559201 | NCBI WGS metagenome assembly JAABUP01 (sample SAMN10711887, study PRJNA513373) | rock metagenome | isolation source: Antarctica rocks | place: Antarctica
TGAGGGCCGCGGAGATGAGGAACGTGGCGGCATCGAGAGCCAGTGCCCCGCGGGCACCGATGGCGGCGATGGCGATACCGCCGATCGCGAAGCCCGCGATCTGTGCGGCCTGCCCGGTGGCGGTCCGAGGCCCGTTGGGTAGTCCTCGACGATGAGGATGTCCACGACAAGCGCGGATTCCGCCGCTTTCCACGGGGTACCGACCAACACGGCGGCAACGAGCAGGATGGACAGGAGGGGCACAGACAGAGCGGGCAGGGTCATCGCCGCGAGCAGGGCCGCGCGTATCAGATCCCCGCCGACGAGCAAGCCGCGGCGGGGGAGACGGTCAGCGAGCGGACCCAGCAGGACACTGCCCGCCAGGGCCGGTAGGAATGTCAGGGCGTACACCACCGCGGTGACCAGCCCTGAGCCGGTGCGGTCATAGACCAACACCGACAGCGCCACCCTGGCCAGCTGATCACCCAGCAGGGATTGGGCGTCCGCCAGCCACAACAGCCGGAACTCACGTATCCGCAGCAGCGCAGTGAATCCGGCAGCTGGTGCTGTCTCCCCGGTTCCGGACATGACGGTCATCGTCGCACCCATCAGTGGGGGCGACCCCGCGGCACCGCGACGGAGAAGGCGCCGATGAGACAGAGCTGGTCGATTTGGGGATGGTGAGACCTGGACCTGGGTCCACGATGCTGTGGAAGCACTTCAGCGTTCGCCCGAGTGGCTGGCCGCTCCCAGCGGTGGGGCGTGCGTCACCCAGTACTGCCTGCCCCTAACGCCAACACGGAATTACGTTTACACCGAAGCGTGGGTTGAGAAGATCATCGACACCGTGGGCACCTTCGGCGGGTCCGCCTGCCCAGCAGCCGAGGCAAGCTGGACGGCCTTCTCGACCCCAAGCCCCGCTTGCTTCTCGTCGGACCGTTCTTCCTGCCTCTCAGCGGCCATCAGGCGGGCGGGCAGGTGTCGTCGACTTCGGTGGCGAGGAAGGCGATGGCGGCACGGTGGAGTCCGGCGGGAAGTCCGGTGTCGAGGGTGGCCCGCAGGACGGTGCCGGTGTCGCCGTAGCCGAGGCGGTTGCCTGCGGTGAACTGACGGTCGGGTGGTCGGTTCAGCACGGCGTAGTAGGCGTAGACGATCACGGACCACGCGTCGAGTGCGGGGCGATGCCCCAGCCGTGTCGCGAGCTCGTGGCGCGCCCAGGCCGCGGTGTCCTGCGAGGGTGCGCTGGGTTGAATCTGGGTGATGGGGGTGGCGGCACTGAGGTGTGGCAGGGGATGGACCCGCAGGATGACCAGGGGCAGGGCCAGCACCCAGGCCAGCAGGCTGTGCGCCAGGACGCGCGCCCGTCGCAGCTGGTAGCGCAGCCTGGCATGGGCACCGGCGGTGTAGGGGTAGATCAACACGACTCCGGGGGGGCCGATGAGAATGTGCGGGACCCGGTGGGCGGCGACCAGTCGGTCGTGCAGCAGTACCCATCCGGCGGACTCCAGTGCTTCCAACCCGGCGGCGACTCGGGTTTCCTGCCGGGCTTGACGATGCAGATCGCGAGCAGCGGGTTCGTACCCGAGACGACCGGTCACCTGTGGGTGCAGAGTGAGGATGAAGCCCACCACCGCAGCGACACCGGCAGCAGTCAGGACGACCGAGAGCGGGTTGGGGGAGGCGAGGAGGGCCCAGAGGACCGCGGCAAGGACTCCGGCGGCGACACCGCACCCGAGCGCCCGCAGGACGGTAGGGCGCAGTGGGCGGGACCGGGCGCGTGCTGTCTCTCCGGCGATGCGGGCCCGCAGCGACGCCCCAGGCCCCGGAGGTGCGGTACTGGTGCGGGTGCCGGTGGCTTCCCATTCCAGATTCGCCCGCGACACCAGCGGCAGCGGTGGCTGCTGCTTGGCTTGCTGTTCCTCGTTGCTCATCGCCTTGGTCTCCCCACCACCGTCGTTCGTTGGTGATGACGCTAGCTGTCTGCACCGACACCCCGCAGCCGCTCAACCCGGCGGCGAGCAGGTGTGGGCACGGGCTTGTTGGCGTTGGATGCGTGCCGTGGTTATGGCAATGGTGGTGTGCCGAACTGGGCTGGATGCACGCCCCGACCCGAGCCGCCCCCAATCGCAGGCCCGGGGCCGCCCAGCTCGCGATGCCGGAGATAGCAACTCCAGGCCTGGACCGAGGACCCCATCCGCGCCGCAGCGACGGCCGCGCTGACTTCGCGGCCGCGCGCCGTGTACTGCAGGCACGCGAAGAATCACAGGTTAATGTGGCCCGCGCAGCGTAAATCGCCTACTATCGCCCATATGTTCGACACCGAGGGTCATGGCTCCCCGCGCGTCGAGACGGGACTGCTTCGGGAAGAAGCACCGCCATGCTGCCCGCGAGGCCATCCCTGGGGACCCAACCGAGTGCTGGTTGGGTGGCTCCCCTGCCTGTGTCAGGGCGACCGCGGCCACCGGACCTACGCGTGCCGGGCCTGTGATGCCGTGATCTACCGTCCCGAGCACCGTGAACCTGCTTAGCGCTGAGGCGGCACGGACCAGGTCAATGCCGGATCACTGGTGGCATCAGTCGGCATTAGGGGATGCGGATGCCGCGGTGTCACGAACTTCTGGACCTCCAGCCACGGACCTGTTGGCGTTCCGCAGCGGTTGCAGCACGATTGGACCGCTCGGGGAGCGCTGATGGGCGGCCCGTCTGCCGGGCCACCGGCAATGGTGACCGTGATCGATCCCAAGTCCCAGTCCTCGAACTGGTGCCCGCACCAGCTGCACACGAGTGCGTGGCGGAGGTAGTGCAGCGCACCGCCCCACACCAGGAAAGTCGCACCGAGCGTGGACAGCGCGCCACAGAGGCACGCAAGTGTTACCGCCACATGGGGAAACTCATGGCCGCGCTCCTCGTTCTCCCGCGGCCAGCCGCGGTGTCGTGCCCGGTGATAGGTGTTACCGGTGGTGTTCGGACACTAGTCGCGGGTGCTGACACTGTTCGACATGCTACTGCTGGTCATCGGCGGGGGCTGTCGTGCTCGGGCTTCCTTCGGGGAGTACCTGGTTGCGATACCCCCCTTGTACACACTGACGGGAATGGCGGTAATACTGGTATTGAAGCTGATCAGAATCTTTGCGGAGTAAGCCCGCGCTGGTTGAAGCGGCCCCTGCTGGCCTATCGGGTGGTGTGGGCGGTGGGTAGGGGGCGTTGCGCGTCGGCGGCGATGTCGGGGTCGACGTCGTGGTGCAACAGCTCGGCCTGGCGCACGAGGAGGCGGGCGGCGCGGATGCGGGTCTCGTCGGCTTCGTCCTCGTCGCGGAAGGTGAATCGGGGTCCGGTGGTCGCGGTGGTCATCGCTGGTCTCCTTCGGGCTGCTCGGCTCTAGTGTGCGCCTGGTGCCGTGGTCGTGGCGAGGGGCTGGGGAGTTCGGCGTAGACGTGGCGGGTGTAGCGCTCGGCGAACGCGATCAGGTCGGGGTCACGGAGCTGGCGGGCGGTGGTGGTCAGCTGGTCGAGCATGCTGACGGTCAGCGGGCCGCCGAGGTCACTGCCGCTGTGGTCGACAACCCAGACGAAACGCGTCCACCAGGCATCACGGCGAGCGGCCCGGGAGCGGACCAACAGCGTCACTGCCACCCCGGCCGCGGTGATCACCGCAGCGATGACGGCGCACAGTCCACCGAAACCGGCAGTGTGGGTGAACGGGTCCGCCACCAGGGCTGCCTGCGGGGTCATGCCGCACCGTCCCGGCGCAGCGAGTGCGTGATGTGCTCGTCCAGAACGCGTTCCGCGTAGGTGATGTGCTCGGCGATGAGCTGGAGGTAGGCGTCTTCGGCAGCGTCGATCAACTCCAGCAGATTCGCCACGTCCTCACTGTGGGGTGCGCGGTGGGGCAGCGGTACACAGCCGCGCATGACGGTCTCCACATCGGCCAACACCGCCCACGCCTCGGGTTCGATACCAGCGGCAACCCGGCGGTCGTAGTGGTAACGGGTCAGTTCGGCGGTGGCGTCCCATTCGGCACTGAGGTCATCAACGCCACCGAGCAGGGTGCCCAGGCGCCGGTGCAGCAGTCGGGTATCAAAGCCGGTGACGTGCAGCCGGTGCTCGGCGAGTTCCTCGGCGTCGAAACCGTGGGCGTTGAGTGCTGCGAGAGCCGTGGTGGCGGCGGCGCAGTCGGACAGACGCACCCACACGGTGCCATCCAGCGGGTCAGCGGCCACGTCCAGGACGATGCCGGTGGTGTCCCCGCAAATCCGCCCGACACGCTCGGCGTCCACGGTGGGGGCGCTCATTCCTGCACCTCGATCCCGATGTGTCCGATGGCGCTGTGATAGCGCCGTGCCGCCTCATTGGCGGCGTGCAAGTGCTGGCTCAGCTCGTGCAGGTGATCGGCGGCCTCGGCGCACCGTGCGGCGGGGTCGTGGGTGCCGCTGTCATCGCGCAGGATGCGCGTGTTGGGGTACTCCCCTACCTCGGTGGCGCACCGGGTCATGACCCCGGCCAGGGTGCGGGTCAGCTCGTCCATCACCCCGCCCAAGGTGTAGAGGTCCTCGACGCCCAACGGCGGTCCTGCTCCCCCGCTCCCGCGCACGGTGCGGCGGATGCTGTCGCCTGCCTCGGTGAGGACGGTGATCAGCTCGTCCGGTGTGTCTTCCTCCACGATGGCTCCCCTCTCGCTTGCTAGTTTGGACCGACGTACTTGTGGTAGGCGGCTACCCAGTCGGTGGCGATGTCGTGCTGGGCTGTCGCCAACGGGAGCTGGCCCGCGCACACCATGGCCGCCAACCGAGCTTCGAGCACGTCTTTGACGTGGGCACCGTCGGTCCCGTCCCACGGTTGGGGCCAGAGATTGGCAACAGATGTGTTGCCGCCCAAAGCAATTGGTACGCGATGGTCGAGTTCCACGGACTGCAGCGGGGTGGTTACCGCGTAGGCCCGGAACCGCTCCTTCTTGATCGGTTTCGTCACCTGTACCGGGGGGCGGGTCTGCTTGGCCCAGCCTGCGGAGCAGATGGTGGATTGCAGGGTGTCCGCCCGCACGCGTGGGTCCGCCTCGCCGGGGGTGCACACCGCATCGGGCAGAGCGCCGCGGGAGTGGCAGCTCCCAGCCCCGGCGGTGGGCGGGGCCTGCGCGCCGGCGGCCGCAGCCGGTTTCGGTGGCGCTGGGGTCGTTGCCGCGGAGGTCGTCGCCGCGCACCCTGCAATCCCGAGGAGGACGCCCAGCACTGCACCCAGTACCCCGATCGTGCGGGTGCGGGTCATGGCGTCGAGGCGAGGGCGGTGAGGCTGACGGTGAACGCGGTGCCCGCGGGGGTGTCTGCCGGTGGGTGCGCTGACGGTCGGGGTGTGACCTGGTGGCTCAGGGATGTGAGGACGGCTCCCAGCCGGTCGGCCTTGGCCTCGAGGGTGCCCAGGGCATCATCGAGGGCGGCACCGAGTTCGTCGTCACAGCTCACGGCGCGAAGAGTGAAAGTGGCCATTGCGCGTGCCCCCTAGGCGGGCAGTGTGTGCCGCGCGATGATGCTCGCGAGCAGGCCGATGTCGCCGAGGCGCGGCAGGACCGGTCCGTCGACCACGATGCTGGCGGGCTCGGCGGCGTCCAGGGCCGCGTAGGTGGCCGCGAGGATCGTGTGCCCTCCCGTGGCCGACCATGAGGTCCAGGGCAGGCTGGCATCGTTGTCGGTGACCAGGACGACAGGTGCGTCGATGGGGTGCGGGCCTGCGCCTGCGGGCCGGACGCCGAGCGCTTGGCAGCCGCCCCCGGTCTCCTCGGTCCAGCAGGCCAAGCCCCGCTCGTGCAGCGCGGCCCGTCGGGCGGTGTCCGGGTCGATGGTGAAGGTGGTGTCCATGCTCCTCCGCAGTGCCGTCGGGTGCCCGTGTCCGGGGCTTGGGCGTCGTGACTTCTTTTGTTGTATATACCACCACTGTACACGTTGGTGGTAATTAGGGGCAATGGGGAAACTGCGTGCTGTGCTAGGCCGCTGGACCCCCTGTCGGTACCCGAAGCATCCTCCGGGTTGCACCCTGGGGCGCATACCCGTGGACACCGTAGAAGACGCTGAGCCGGTCCTCACGCGCGAGGAGAGTCGCGGTTGTTCCTGTTCGGTCGAGAACGGTGTTCACCGCGCTCATCAGAGCACCGCCCGCGCCGCGGCCGCGCCGGTAGGCGGCCACTGCCCTCACCTCCACTGCGTCCTCACGGTTGGTCGCCGCCGGCGGCTTCTCCTTCCGGCGCCCGCGAGCCCACCATCCTGCGAGGGGGTCGCTGGCCAAGTCGAGCAGGGCGAGAGACGTTGCGGCGATGAGCAGCACAATGACGGGGACGATCGGGAGAACGAGCTCGAGCGCTACGAGGTAGCCCGCCCCCACCACCCCAACGAGTACAGCGGCCAGCACACCACCGCACATGCTGGTGCGCGAGTGCGGTGGTCGCAGCACCGCGCACGCGGTCTGCGTTCTCCCGCTCACGTCCACCACGTCGTGGCGGACGGTGTTGGCGCACTCCAGGGCCGCGCCGATGAACCACAGCAAGCCCGTGAAGGGCAACCGGAGCGCCGCCCACCTGCCCATGCGACGGGCGAGAGGCCCGTTGCTCATCGTCCAGACAAACGCGACCCGGACGACGTCGCGCCACCCCGCAGCGAGTCCCGCGGCGTGCACAGCGCTGCGTAGGTCGCCAGCGGTGTCGGTGGAGGCAGTGAAGGCAGTGGAGGCGAAGTATCGGTGGAGGACCTGCTCGAACACGACCTCGGTGGGGCCAACCCGCGCAAACAGCGTCATGCAGGAGTGCAGCTTCTGCGCGTCGACGTCACCGAAGATCTGCTCCGCGGTGCGGTCCGCCGTCGTGGCGAGAAGGCCTGCACATTGCTGCAGCCGGGGGCCGAGCACGGGATGCTGCAGGTACGCGGTGGCCTCCTGCGGTGAGGTGATCGCGAACCTCCGCGACGTCGGGCTCTGACCCGGGTGCGCGAGCTGGGGGAACACAAACCACATCCAGTGGCTCGCCTTGCGACCGCGGCGAAGCTCAGCGACAGCGCGCTCGTAGATGCCGTTGGCGTCCTGGGCGATGACGAACCGCTCCAGATTGTGTGGGTCGGACACGACTACCTCCCTTGGTGGGGGCGGGATCGCCGCCCGGCTGGCATGCTGGTGTGCGGTCACCGGGTGCCCCTCCCCCCTGGTCCCTCGGTGGCCGTGACAACGCAGGTGCGATGCCCGGCTACCCCCCTGCCGGTCTCTGCACCGGCCGCGTCCGCAGCCCTCATTCCGCTTCGGTGGTGTGGGGGCTGCGTTGTATGCGGGGCTCAGGTGATCGGACGGCCCACGGGCAGACTCTCCGCGGAGCTGGGCCGCGGCGGGAACTCCTGCACGCCCGCACGCTGGGCGGCGGCGTGCACGTGGGCGAGGATGGCCTCCTCGATCCACGCCGAGTAGGTGAGCGCACGGTCGCGCCCATCGACCCACCACGCGTTCTTGGCGGCGTTGATGACGTCCGGGGTGGTGTTGACCGTCATCTTGGACACGGACTTGGGTGGGCGTGCCGCAGCGGTCGCCTCGGTGACCCGCGCCGCGGGGTGGGTTTGGCTCAGCGCTGACTTACGCGGTGTCTTCTTACGTGCTTCGGCCATCGGGGGTGGACTCCTAGGTGAGGGTGGCGAGGATCGTGTCGAGATAGCTCGTGTAGACGCGGTGCAACTCGGCGGCGGCCACGGTGCCCCATTCGTCCAGCCCGGTGCTGGATTCCAGGGCTTCCCCGATCCAGGTGGCGCGCTGCACGGGGGGATGCAGCACGGGGGCGGGCATGTTCGCGGCCAGTTCCTCCAGCCAGCCGCGCATGCGGTTGGTCTGCTGGACGCTGTTGGCCACCACTCCCCCGATGACCAGCTCGGGGTTGGTGTCCTCTTGGACGTGCCCGATGGTGGTGAGCAGCCGGGCGATGCCGTTGATGGCGAACAGCTCAGGGGTGGTGACCACGACGGCGGCGTGCGCGGCGGTCAGTCCGTTGATGGCCAACAGGTCCAGCGAGGGGGGCAGTCGATGAGCACCAGGTCGTAGTCGGTGGCGACGGTCTTCAGTGCCCGGCGCAGCCGCAGTGCCCCACCGGTGGTCATCACGATCAGCTCCGAGCCGACGGCGGCGAGGCGGTCCCCACCCGAGGGCAGCACATCCAGGCCCTTCCAGACCCCGTCGGTGATCACCACTGCCACGGCGATGTTGGTGCGCGGGGACAGCACGTCGGCGAGGCTGACCACATCCTCGGCCGCGAGCACGCTCGTCAGGTTGCCTTGGGGGTCCAGGTCGACCACGAGGGTGCGCCGGCCCTGGGTGATCGCGGCCCGGGCAAGGTTGGCGGTGGTGGTGGTTCCCGGCTCCGCCTTTCTGGTTGCACAGTGCGAGGACCTGCATCACGCACCCCCTGTCGCGGCCTGCGCACCAGGGCGGGCACGCTTGCGAGGGGCTTGCCGGCGCGCTATGCGCGCCGCGGTGCGCCCGGTGACCTCACTCATGCTGTGTACCTCCATTGGTGTGTAACCCAACATACCTGTGATCGGTGGCATTACTAGTATCGGTCGGCGAAGTTTTCCAGGGCGACGTCGTAACCACCCCAGGGTGAGCGCCCGGCCACCGCCCGGGTCGCCCCGGGCGGGCGGCGGGTGATGATCGGATACCCCTGCGGGCGGGGCCCATACAGCTCCTCCACGCTCTCCCACCACCGTTGCTTCTGTTTGGCGCTGGGATCGTGACGCAACGGGTCCACGGCCGGGGAGTCATCCCACCCCGGATGGGCGTGGTCCAGGGCATCCCACACCGCGGCAGCCTGGTCGAGCCGGTCGGGTCCTTCCCACGCGCAGTGCAGGCACACCCCCTTCTCAATGAGGTCTCCGACGCACTCGCATGCCCGGTGATGATCGCAGCGCAGGTCGCACGTCATCACGCTGACCTGGCAGCCGGGCGTGGCCCCGGCCGCCTCACACAGACCGGGGTGCCAGGCGTGGCTGACCCGGTAGGAGTCGAGCCTGCCGGAGCAGGCGCACCAGTCGATGAACGCGGCCGTGCGGGCCACCAGGCCCCGGGCCGGGCTGCCGTAGATGCTCGGCGGGGCCGGGGTGTCGTCCTCGATGCTCGACAGCAGGGAGAACAGATCAAGCTGAGTCATCACTACTCCTGTGATGGCGTTGCCGGGTTCGGTGGTATTGGTGGGTTAGCCGTAGCGGATGTCGTCGAACACCGCGACCTGGACGGCGCAATCGGCGAGGTCGGCGTCGATGTCGGTCACCTCTGCTGGGGCTTCGCAGGCTCCGGCGTCGTTGTGTCGGTTGGCCCAGGCCAGGGAACGGCGGCGGTCCTCGCTGAGGCCGGTGACGGGGCCGCGGGTGAGGCGGTTGAGACCGGTCGTGAGCGTGGCGAGGGTGATGGTGTGCTCTCGGTCGGTCTCAGTGTCCACGACGGTGACGGAGGTCCAGGCCAACGCGGCCAGGTCGGGACCGCTCCAGCCGGGGGTGCTGACCGGCACGCCCCGCTGGGCCCGCACGATCTGTGACCAGTAGCCGATACCCCCTTCGACGGCGGTACTGAGGACATCGCAGAGGAAGCCCGTCCGGGCCGGGGTGGGGGTGCGGGTGTCAGGCATGGTGTTCTCCTTCGTGCGGGGTGCGGGGTGCGGGGTGCGGGGTGCCGCTGGGTCGGTACTTCTGGCTGGGCGGCGGTGGCGCACCGGACGCAGCCACCTCCGAGGTAGTTGGCTCGCGCGTTGCGCGCGTAGCGGCCGAAGGTGCCCCGCGGCCATTCGGAGGTGACGCGCATCGTGCGCCCGCACAGGGTTCTCACCGTGGTGCCGATCGGGTCGTGCGCCAGCGTGGCGTGCACCTTGGTGCTGCCGTCACTGGCGACCGGGGTCAGGGCGGCCGCGAGGTCTGTGATGGTGGCGCTCATGCGAGGGTCTCCTCTGCCGTGCGGTCGGTGGCCAGGGGTGCGACGGTGATGGTGGTGACTGCGGCGCTGCTCCACGTGGCGGTGAACTCGCCGTAGGCGCCGTCCTCGGTGCTGTAGGTGTAGGTGCGGCACGCGAAGGTGACGGTCTCGTCCTCGGTGCCGGAGTGGGTGAGTGAGTCGGCGACAGTGCCCAGCGCCTCGCGGACGGCGTCGTGGAAGCACGTCGCCTCGATCTCGACGTTGGGGGCGTCGAGGTAGCTGTCGCTGATGGTGGCCCGGTACTGGGTAATCATGGAGGCATTCCCTTCGTTGTTGTCAATGGTGGTATTTAGCCGAGTCGGTGCGTGAGGTCCGCGGCGATGGTGGCGGGTTCGGAGTCTCCGACGGGCAGGACGCGGACGAAGCCGTCGAATCCTTCGAGGTAGAGGACCATGCCGATGCTGGTGGGTACGACGTAGACGGTGGCTCTCGTGGAGAGGGTGCACAGGGACACCCACGGCCAGGCGCTGTAGAGGGTGCGGGTGGCGGCGGCGGTGGCCTGGAGGTGCTGGCCGTGGGCGATGCAGCGGCCGGGCACCATGGCGAGGTGGGCTGCCAGGTCCCTGGCGTAACGCAGGGCCAGCTCGCCGATGGTGGTGGTGTCGGTGTTCATGGTGGTCTCCTGAACTCGGGGGCTCGTGCGTGCCATGGTTCTAATGTAACCAATACAAGTAATGGTGGCAATACCGCCGGACGAATTGGGTTCGATCAATCTGGGGTGATGACCCAGCGGGCAAAGCGCCGTGACGCTCGGCGTACCTGGGTGGGGACGGGACTCATGGGTGCGGCTTTGGGGTGCCATCCGCTGGTGAGGTCGGGGTGGTCGAACTCGATGCTGGCGATGGTGTGTCCGGAACAGCCGGAACGCGAGGGTGGCGGGGTGGCGGTGGGTAATGGGAGCCGGTGTGCCGGGAGGGGTCTCCGGTGTCGTGATCGTCATGGTGTCCTCCGGGGGAGTGGGTGAGCTGGCGATGTGTCGTCAGTGCGACACGGTGGCGAGTAGTGCGGTGATCTCGGCGATCTCCAGTTGCTGGAGCGAGTCGAGCAGGAGTTGACGTAGTTCGGCGACGGTGCCCTCGATGACGACGCGACCGTCGAGAATGAGAGCGAGAGGCCGGGCCACCTGCTGGCCGTCGCCAAGGGTTGCCCCGCGATGGCGAACGTCAAGGTCGGCACGGAACGCAGTAATCCGTGTGGTGTCTATTCGGGGTGTTTCGGTGGTTGCCATGGTTCCAGTGTAACCAATGGTGGTAATCCTGGCAATAGTATGGGGGCCTTCTTTCCAGCAATCGCCGCGATGGGCGTTCCTACACCAGAGGCCGGGCGTGGGAAGATCCTCTCAGGGAGGACTCATGCGCAACGGTCACCATCCGGAGACACCACCCGACGGCTCAGGGCACACGTCGGTGGCGCTGGCCGCCGAGATTCGTCGCACCCACACACGCCACTTGCGCTGGTTGACCCGCACGCTGCTCAGTGAGGCGGGGGAGTTCCAGGACGGCCTGGAACCGGTGACGGGGCTTCCACCATGGCGCCCGCCAGCCATCGAGGCACGGTCAGTAACCCAGAGAGACAACGAGGTCCGCGTCGCCGCTGGTCGCCAACCCGAGTACGGGCAGGGCGAGGATGGCGATCTACCCGCAGGGACGACCCGAATCCGAGTGTCGGTCAGCGCACACCACGCGAGGACCAGGGCCCCGGCAACCCTCGGGGACTGTGAAATCAGAGCGTGGGCGGTAGCGCTATTCGACCCTCAATGGGTCGCGTACTGCTGGTTCCCGCCAGTAGGCGAAGTGGCGAGGCAGACCGAGCTTGGCGGTGCTCCATTCGGCGCCGTCGCCCTCCTTCACGGTGAACGCCACGACGCCGCCGTCGACGGCCCGCCGTGGGCTGGTCAAGAGGAAGCGGCAGGCTGTCCACCATGAACGCGACGGGCAGCAGCAGTTGGCGGAGCGCTTCGTGACGCCACGGCTCATCCCCGAACGGACCGTCGACTCGATGTTCGCCATCGAGGTCGTCCAGTTCGTGCCCCGCGCGCTCGTGTGGTCACCGACCAACACCAAGGGCCAGGTCGACCAAGTCGTGTATGGGCTCGGCGTCCACGCGTTGAGCTTCGAGTGCAAGGGCACGGTGACTGACGCGAACCAAGACCCGGCGAAGCCATGGAAGTCGCCCATCGACTACCCGCAGCTCACCGTTTACGTCGACACCGGACTGCCCGTCCTGTACGTGGTCCCCGCCAAGCCGACCAAACCGGACTTCCCTTGGATCAGGACCTGCAACCACGATCCCGACCCTGGAGGCTGACGTAGGGGACTTTGCCGATCACCTGCACGACGCGCTGACCGAACTCACCGGCTGCGCCATCCCGGTGGCACCCGCCGCGGTGACGACACTGCCGGTGCGCACCCGTGTCTTGCACCCCACGCACCCCGAACCCGCAATCAGCCCCGTTTAGATCCGGGTCCTCGGCACAGGCGCGAGCGTCTGCCGGGACTGTGTGGGCGGTGGTTGGACCTGGTTGATTCACGGCTCCGGTTCATCTCGGCGTTATCCATGCCCCCGAGGAGCTTGATGTCGTTGCGGGCGGCCATGTCCTTGGCTTTGGCCCGGTCGGCTTGGTCGGCTTCGGTGGGCAGAGCTTCCAGGTCGGTGATGGAGTGCGTGGACTGCACCGACACCGCCCCGCGGTGGCGGTTGAGGCGGGTGATCCGGTCCGAGCGCTCCACCAACCCCGGTGCCGCCCGCAACGCCCGCCGCAGCTCGTCCTGGATCTGGATGACGTTGCGGCGCTGCCCGGAGGCGGCGTGGCCGTCGATGACCGCCGCCGACCACGCCCAGGCGCACATCATCGCCGAGGCGACCACATCGTCCGGATTCCTCGATCGCGTGCAGCGATAACGACAACGCCGGGGTGTCCCGGTCAATGGAGAAGCTGGAGCCGGCATGGAGCACGACATCGATGCCGACCGCGCTGCCCTGCACAGCGCTGGGGAGCCCGCTACCAGCCCGAACCCTGCACAGGACACCACCGCGCGGGGTGCCTTCGCCACCGGTGCCGAGGCCGCCCGGTTGGCCGGGCAATCCCACCCCCGCAGCATCAGTGAGCAGCTCGCCGCCCACGGCAATCAGAAACCTTCGCGGCCCGGTCGGCCCCGCCAACCCGGGCTCGGCGCCCACCGCGACGCCGAACGCGAACGGTAGCGCAGTTCGACACTGATCGAATACGAAGAGCAAAAGCAGCAGTGGCCTAGCGCCGAATTCGCCGCGCTAGTAGTACTTCGTTGCGGGCTGGAGTGGCAGCGCCGAAGAACGTCGGCGCTGCCCGCGGTATGTCAGCTGCCTGCGGAGGTGACTCCGAACAGCAGGGTGCGGCGGCTGATGTCGTAGTGCACGACGCCCGTGTTGGTCAGCAGGTCCTGCAGGTTGTCGGCGTCGGCGGCGTCGATGGTCAGGACCTCCTCCCAGGCGCCCTGGTCCAGGACGAGCTGCAACGTCCAGGTGCCGGGCTCGGCCGGCTTGCCGGCAACCCAGGAAAATTGGTAGTGGGAGAGTTGGCGAACCTGTACGGAGTCGTCGGTCATCGGTTGTTTGACGGCCATGAGAGGTGTCCTTTCAGTGCTGTGTTCTACGGGGAGTGAACCCGGCGGGGCAAACGTGTCCGCCGGGTTCACTGAACCACTCGAGGGACCGATCTGCTTGATGGACAGCACCAACTCCCGGGCGCGGGAAGGACCGCGGAACTGCCTGCGCCGCCTACCGGGGTGCCGTGGGGTCCCCGTTGGCGGTGCGGTAGGTCTTCACTTGGATGTGTTCGCTGTCGAGTTCGGTGGTGATGGGTTCCTCGTTGGTCACGAGTTCGACGGTGAGGGTGACTTCTTCGTAGGGGCGGGTGCGCAGGTCGATGACGGGAACTTCTTCGAACAACACGAAGACCAGTGGGTCCGGTGGTGGGCCGATGGTGTCGACGGGGGAGTCGTACAGGGGTTCCCGGTCGATGACCAGTTCCTCGCGGCGCACCGTCACGCTGAGCTGCCGGGCCTCGCTGACCACCCGGCGTCGGACACGCACCCGTTCGGCGGCCACCCGTTGACGGTCGATTCGCAGGTGTTGCTCCGAGCGCAGCACCGACGGTGCGTCGGGTCCTTCCGGGGTGCTAGTCACGACCGGTCCCGTTGACCGGGGGCCGGGTGGGGCAGCGCCGGAACGTTGGCGGGGTGTGTTGCTCGGTTCATGGTGGGGTGAGCCTTCCTGGCGCGGGGTCGATGAGCTGCTCGATCTGTTCTGTGCGGACCTGCGCGGACACCTCCTGGTGGTCGGTCACCAGCTCGGTGGCGAGGGTGACACGCTCCACGGGCACGGTGTCCTTGCCGATCACTGGACGCTCGGCGTGCAGGACGAGCTCGTGCTCCTCTTCGCTGAGCTTCGTGCCGGCCATGGATTGGGCATGTTCGGTGTCGGTGAGGGCTATACGGCGGACGCGAAGTTCCTCGTGGCTCAGCGCCACGTTCTGGATGACGGTTTCGGTCACCACGTGCTTACGCAGCCGAGCTGTGCCGGTGCGCACCGTTTCAGTTCCGACGTGCAGGTGCTCCTCCGAGCGAATCATCGCCCTACCGGCCTCACTGCCACGTTGATCCGCCGGCGGTGTGTTCGGCTGCCCGACCGGTCCACCGGTAGTACCGGTCGCGGTGACTGTTGCTCCGCCGTAGGGCACGTCGTAGTGGGTGAACAGTTCGGCTTCTTGGGCCGTGGACAACTCCCGGTCGGGGTCGTGGTGCGGAGCGGAGTTGATCCTGTTCTTGGTGTAGGGCACCCGCAGCTCACGACCGGTAGTTGTGGCGTTGACCAACGGAACGAGGGACACGTGGGTGCCGAACAGGCCGGTGCTCACCGCAGCCCACTCCGGTGTGTTGTGCTCGACATCAAGGTAGACGGTGGCCACCTTGCCGATGGTGTCGCCGGTGGTGTCGATGACCTGCAAGCCATGCAGGTCATTGGGGTTCATGGTGTGGGGCTGCGGCATGACGCTCCCTTGGCTGGTGCGGTAGTTAGGGCGTTAGCTGGTGGTGATGGCAACGCGGCGGTTCAGTTGCCGTCCCTCGGCGGTGTCGTTGGAGGCGATGGGGTCAGCTGATCCCTTCGAGACGACTTCGATTGGAATGTTCGGCGAGGCGAGGTCGGCTTTCAGGGTGGCTGCGACGGTGTCGGCGCGTTGCTGAGAGACCTCACTGGTACTCGGCTGAGCCCCGGGGCGTCGGTGGTGTAAGCGGTCACCGTCACCTTCGCGGGGTGGGTGGCGAGGATCCGCTGGGCGGCGGAGGTGATCACCTGTTGGGCTCCACCGTCCAAGGCGGCGGAGTCACTGGGAAACAGCACCGTGCCCCGCGGTTGGGCACCGAGGGCGCCGGCCCCACCGTTACCCGGTCCGGCGCTGGCCAGCGCGCCCGTCGCGGGGCGCACCGCGACGCCGCCCCCACCCACCAGCGCCGGGCCCCCGCCTGTCGCCGCCCCACCAGCTGGGGGTGCCCCCGCCGACGTCGCACCGCTGGGTGCTGGACCCGTGGGTGCGGACGCCGCCCCTGCGCTCCCCGCCGTGGCGGGGGCGGCACTTGTCGCTGTCGTTGTCGCCGTCGCCGTCGCCGTCGCGGTTGTGGTGGGGGCGACGGTGGTCGTGTTGTTCGGTCCCCGCAGCAGGAAGTAGAGCAGCAATCCGATCAGCAGCAATGCCAGCAGCGCCAGCAGCGGGATCAACCAGCCGGGTCGCCGTCGTGGTGTGCCCTGGGCGACGGCGCCGGTCTTGGCCGCGGACGGGTCCAGTGCGACGCGGCGGACGTGCAGCGGGATCAGACATGAGAGAACTCCTCCTTGGTAAGGGTCATGGTTGGGGGTCGCGCTTGGGGGGTGTCGGTGCGTCGCGAACGGCGGCCGTGAGGCAGGGAGGCGGGGTGCTGGCGGCGTGGGCGTTGTGCAGCCAGTCGGTGAACGCCTGCGGGTCGCGGTGGGCGAACACCTCCAGCAACGCGGCACGGGTCTCCAGCAGGAGGAGCCGTTCACCAGGCAACGTCGTGCGCTGCAGGGCAATGAAACTGTTGCGCCACCCCAGGCGTAGTTGCTCGTCGCTGAGCGTCGAGGACACCTGCGGTGGGTTCGCCACGTCGGCGCCGCTCGCCGCGACCATGGCGAAGCGGTGCACCACCCTCGGCGACAGCATGCCCAGCAGGCCTACCTGCAGCACGGCGGCAGGACCCAACAAGAAGAGCAAACCCGCCACCGCGAAAGTACCGGCGACGGCGACGGTGCTGGCAGACAACAGACCCTGTGTGGACGCCGCTGCCATAGAATGCGCTCCCGGAATCGCGGTTCAATGACAAGCCCTGACGCGGGGCGATTGCCGCCCGCGCCGTTCCCTGGGGCTCGTGCTGTCCAGGGCGACGGGTGATTGTCGATGCCTCGTTGCTGGACACCGCCCACTGCCCTTACAAGCTAAGGAAACCACGGTTCGGAGTGGTCCGCAACAACACGTAGCCCGTGATTGCTGGCTAGCGGTTCAGTGCGGCGCCGAGGCGGTCGAGCAGGCTTTTCCAGCGATTCCTGGAATTCTTCTTCAGAGTGGTCCTGGCGCAGCTCCGGCTCCAGCCGGGCCAGCTGCGGGTAGTTGTCGAGCCCGGCTTGCCTCTGGGCTGGCGGGGTCGGTTTCCTCCACCAGACCGGGGTCCACGCCGTGCGCGGACACCGCCAGCAGCAGGTGCCCGAGCAGGAAGCTACGGGTAGGTGGCCGACGGTGATAACGCCGGCCAAGGTCCGGGCGTAGCGAATGATCACCGCCGGTACCCCATTGACCGAGGTGGCGTCGTCCCCGGGGTGGGGCGGGCCACGGTGTACCGCCATCTCGGACGGATGGATTGACAACACCGCAGCCTGCGGCACCGCCCGGGTGCCCTTGTGGCCGCGACGCCGGCGGGTGCGAATGTGAGGGCAATTCAGCTGGGGGAAGGCTCCTGTTGCGTGTGGTGCTGAGCCCACTCGGTTTGCCCTGGATACAGGACGTGGGTTCGTTCTCTGCCCAGTATCTTCATGTGATGGCGTCGCTGAGGTCCGGGCTGTGGTGTGTGGGTGTGTCGTCGGTGGTGGTGCTGGCTGGGGGGAGTGTGGCGTCCGCGGCGGTGTCGACGGGTCCGGAGCAGACGGCGCAGTTGTTGCGGTCCTCGCCTGTGTTCATCGCCGATGACAGTGAGGCGCGGGGGTCGCTGGATGTGGCACGGCTGCGTCAGGACATCGGGTCGGCGGGGCATGTGTACGTGGCTGTGCTACCGGCCCGGAGTTTGGATGGCACGACCAGGCAGACCGCCGCGGAAATCGGTGGGTTCCTCCACGATGACAGCTCGGTGGTGATCGTCATCGTGGGACGCCAACTCGGGGCAGCCCAAGGCCCCCGGGCCCCGCTGCCACCCGGGGACGCCAGCCGCATCGCCACAACCACCCAGGGGTCAGCCCCCGATCTGCAAGCGGCCCTGGACACCACGATCACCGAGATCCGGCGGGATGGCTCCTCCGGTGGTGCTGCCGCAACCACCACCCCTGCGGGCACCGGGAAGGGCAGCGGGGGATCCGGGTCGGGGGCCTTGGTGGGTGTGCTCGCGGTGTTGATCGCGGCGGGGGGTGCCCTGTTGTTCTGGCGGCGTCGTAAGACCAACCGGGTCCGCCAGGAATCGACGGGTGGGTTGCGCGCCGAGGTCGATTCGCTCTACGCACGGTTGGGCAGTGACGTGTCCACGTTGAACGCGGGCAGTGATGCGGTCACCCAGCAGGCGTTGGTCGATGCCAGTGAGCGGTACACCGCGACCGGTTCCCTGCTCGCCGATTCCCGTGCCACCCCGGCGGTGCTCGCCCAAGCCAAACGCACCGCGATCGAGGGGATCATGGCCACCCGCGTCGCCCGCCAACGCCTTGGCCTTGATCTGGGGCCTGACCCGATGCCCACACCCCCACCGAGTGCACCGCAAGTCCAGGGCAGCCAACCCATCACCATCGACGGGCAGGCCTACACCGGGTACGGGCAGTACCAGCCCGGGGCGGGTCACTACTTCGGCGGGGGGTCTTATCAGGGTCGCTACATCCCCGGCGGCTGGTACTCCCGACCGTTCTGGCAGACCGCCGCCATCAGCGCCGTCGCCTTCGGCGGCCTGGGCTACGCCCTCGGCGGCGGATTCGGCGGCGGAT
>JAABUP010005858.1_pt1 | contig 18169 bp, 15 predicted proteins | sample 5559201 | NCBI WGS metagenome assembly JAABUP01 (sample SAMN10711887, study PRJNA513373) | rock metagenome | isolation source: Antarctica rocks | place: Antarctica
TCTTCTTCTTCTCGAATTCGTTAACTAGCTAGCGATAGGCCGATTTCCTTCCTTATATTAGTTAAGATGGCGGTAGCGTCTTACGTACTAGGGCTAGGGACCTCCTTATCGTTATCTATAGAGTTATTATCTAAATATCCGACTAGAACCTCTAGCCTCTTACCTAGGGTCTTCTCGCTAGGAGCTCTCCTAGTAGGAGGCTTTACGGGGGCCTTCTTTAGTAGAGGGGCCTTCTTTAGTGGAGGCTTTGCGGGGGCCTTCTTCGCTATAGGCCTCCTCCTAGAGGCTCTAGTAGTAATAGGGGGTTCGACGACCTTAGCCTTCTTCTTCGAGATACCTATAGAGAGGCGTATAGCTACCCTAGGGCCTCTAGTTAGTAGCGACGGTAATATAGGTAGTAGTGTATCTATTGCGCCCGTATAGGGCTGAGAAATTAATATAGTAAGAAGGTTACCTATATAGCTTTAAACTTAACCGTTTAGGACGTAGTAATTAGTTATATATTAAGTAATTAGGTGGATTTTATTAATTTACTATAAAATCCCGAATTTTAGTATACGTTTACGGGGCCGACGGGGAAAAACCGCGCTACTACAGAGTTTTTACAGGTACGATATTTACAGATTCGCGAGGATAATGTAGGATTGCCAAAAAGCTACCCGGATAGTGCACCTCGGACTATCTTAACGGCGTGAACGAAATGCCCCCTAGGGGCGTTTCGCATATACTAAGCTACTATAGTGCGTAAGTATACTTATACCTCTAATTATCTTAATAGTATAAACGAAATGCCCCCCGGGGGGCGTTTCGTACGTACTAAGCTACTACTTTAAGTACGCTACGTTAGTAGGAATTAGAGATAGCTCTTATATTCTAATTATCTTAATAGTAAGAATAAGATCCCCCCGGGGGGTATTTCGTATAGACTAAGCTACTATAGTACGTAAGTATATTTACACCTCTAACTATCTTAATAGCGTAAACGAAATACCCCCCGGGGGGTATTTTATACGTACTAAGCTACTATAGTAAATGCGCTATATTAGTAAGAATTAGTAATAGCTTCTTTATTTATACTACTTCTATAATCGGTGCCCTATTAGCTTATTTATCTCTTAGTAGCGGGGTAACGGCTATCCTAATAACCTAAGTTCTATAAGGGATTATACTTATTTAATTCGCTATAGATAAAGCGTAATTTAATAAAGAAATTAGGGTTATTATTATCTAGGATAATCGGGCGAATAGAATATAATAGGTAATAGTAATTAATTATATATTATACCTATAATAAACTAGGCTTACTATAATAATCTTCTTAATATAGATAAGAAAATTAGACGTAGTTATTAATAGAGAGCGCCCCCGTATAGATACCTTTATTCTTAATACCTATAGATCTATAACCCCGTAAGAGAAGGAACCTAATATAAAATTAGATATAATATAGTAGAAAGTACTTATTATAGGTCTTATCTAGACTATCTAGAAAGTAATACTAGAAGTTATAGTTCGGTCTATTAATAAACTAGTATTAATATACTTTAAATTCCTAATCGTATATACTATAGTAGATATAAGAGTACTATACGTAGGAGCCTTAACCTAAAAAGCTTACCCTTAGCTAATAATCGCGGTAGAGTATCTAAAGTAGTCCCCTTCCTATAGCTAAAGATCCGAAAAGTCGCGTAGATTCTAATATATACTATAATATTTATTATATTCGCTATCCTAATCCTACTTCTAGTCTACTACGATAGATATAATTAGCGATCTCTTAATAGTAAAAAAGAGATTAAACGTTATAGTCCTAATCCGGTAAAGACCTAATACTATAGCCTCCGCGCCGATATAGAATAATATAGTTATAAGATAAACGCTACGTCGACTATTAACGGGGACGGGAAATAGTTCTACTCCGACTATATACGGTAAGGGGACTTTATAGTAAGATAACGCGGAGGAGATCTAATAAAGTAGTAAGAAGATTAGGCCTTAAATTAAAGAGGATAGGGTCTTCGTAGATATAGTATAGTAACGAGATAAGAAGGATAGAATTTTCTCCTCGTCCTTAATAGCTTTAGTCGCTATCGTAACGAACGAGTCGCTTAGCGCTAAGATATTAAAATTATTATAGTTCTAAGCGGTAGTACGTTCGGTTTTCCCTCGCGGGCCCGATCTAATTACTAAGTTATGTTAAACTAAAGAGCTAAGGTCGACTATATTTTCTCTTAAAATTACTAGCCGTTCGCGTTTAAAATAGAGGCTTTAGGTAATATTAGAAAGCTACGACTACGTCTAATTTAGAAGGGATAGGGAGGCCTATATACTATTACGTCGTCGTTTATCCTCCTTTATATATAGTACCTACGAGTAGAAGGGTATCTATTAATACCTCTTATATAGCGCTAAGATTACTTTTATAATAATACTTTTATTTAATCGAGCCTCTTAAGTCTAAACGAAGGCCACTTATAGCGTAGGAGTATAACGGTCGATATAATTTAGCATATTTTTAATATTCCTAATATACGCTTATACTATAAACGGGAGGGCTAGGGTATAATTCGCTATAAAGATCTACTCTTATATAAGCCGTATAACTATTTTACTAAGCTCGGTACTCGCGCTTATAATAAGAAAACTATATTAGTAGAGAGTATCGCGGCTTTAGTATAATAAAGCTCGGATTTAAGGAGACTATAAAGAATTTATATATTATACTAACGAGTAGAGCGAGCCTACGTCTACCCGTATATTATCTAATCGTACTAGATTAAAAATAGTATACGACGAGTAAATATCTCTACCCCCTTTATTATACTAGAAACTAAGAAGACCTACTACTCCTACTAGAAGTAGCTATATAAAATAATTAGATCTTCCGTTATTAGTCCGTATCTTTATAATAAGTAGCTCTTATTTAATCGTTAGGTTTTTTCTCTTACCTTTAACTATCTCTTAGCTATCTTTTAATCGGTCTTCTATATTTTAGCCCTCCCTAATACCCCCCTTACTTACCTTATCTTACCGGAATATCTATAGTATACTATCGGCTATCTATTTCGTAAAGTAGCCCGGGAGCGTAGTCTTCCTATTTAAAGGTAGCTTTAAATTTTCGCTTACTTTATTACTATCGTTTCTAAGATCTTTCGCTATTATAACCTTACTCGCTTACTCTACGCTAATACTCTATTATAAAGGCGATCGGACTTAGAGTCTTAGTTTATTAAAATCGAAAAAATCTACCTACTTCCGACGCCGGTTTACCGGTCTACTAACTCGGTCCTAATCTATTAACGATTAAGGGAACGAAGCTCTTAAAATTATTTAATACTCGTCCCTTTATTAATATAGATAAAGGTGCGTATAAAGGTAGCCTAGGGGTAGCGTCGACCCCTAAAAATCCGAATCTTATAAAGAGACCTATTATATCGTATTAGTATAAACTCTCGGCTCTTATATCTTATTCTTATATCGCCTACTCCCCGATACGCCCTCCCGTAACTCTATCCCTAGGAACGCTTTAAAATCCTTATCGACCGATACGGACTAATCTAACGGTTTCGTATAGAGTATCTTAGGCTAATTCGGGGCCTACGCTTAAAGTAAACTTCCTAGGTATATAGCCTCTATCTCTACCGACGTTTATTTAATTTTTAACCGTTCGATAGACCTCTCTCCCCTATCTCTTTTAATAAGAAAAAAGACCCTTTTATAAATTATTCTATTATATTTAGGATACGTTTACTATTAATTTAGATAATTACTTTAGTAGCCCTCTTTAATCCTAATCTAATTACCGATCTCTTAAACTCCTTCGCTTTACGAGGTATTAGAATACTACTAGGAGCTTCCGGCCTATTAGTCCTAGCGGAAGAGTTCTTTCTATTATATACCGGCTCCTATCTACTACTTCACCTTACTTTCCTACTCTAGTAAGTAATGAATATCCTTAAATAAGTAGATTAGATCGCTATAGCGGCCGGTAACTACCTGGAGCTTAATCTAGTAGGTAGTATTAGAAACCCTAGGGACGTCTTTCCTATTCTCTATAATACCTTTAAAAGTATACTCGACTATATTAGTAGACTCCTCGAATTAGTAGAACGTTTAGACGCTCTTTCTCTTCTTTAACGGCTTACTTTCTATTATCTTAGTATTATTAACTACGCCCGCCGTACTATCGAGCTAGCTATTTTATTTTAATAGATTCTCCGGAGGGCGATAACTATAGTTATCGGCTAGTTCCTAGCCGTACGTTTAATTACTTACGGGAATATTATTATAGCTACTATTCTCTATCGCATTAGCGTCCTTATCCTCGGTCTATATATCTAGGTATCTAGCTAGGCTATACGCTTCTTTAATATTTAAACTTATAGGGTAATTATATAGGTAAAGAAATAGTTACCGGTAGTATAATAGTACGACTACGGCCCCTTTAATATTATAGAATTAGGATAGAAATAGTATAATAGTCTACCTAAAGATAAAAGGAGTTTTCGGTATAACGGTATAGATATAGAGTCGCGGAAATAGGGGTAAAGAGGAAAGCGAAATAGGAATAATTTAATAGGACGAACGTTAATTAATAATATATATAGTTTATCTATTACCTATAAGTGTAATAAAATGCCCCCTAATCCTCTATCTTATCCTTCCTCCTCTAACCTTCGCTTCCTCTCACCGATGACTAGCTTTATTTCTATAACCGCTTAACGATATCGTTCCTTTACCTCCTTATACTTCTTCTTATACTCCTCCTCTCGCAGTCGTACTATTACTAGCCGTCTCATCGACTCGTCCCGCTATTCTTATAATAACTCCGCGCTCCGTCGTAGGCCCGGGCTTAACGTATCGACTAGAACGACTAAAGCGAACTACTCGACTAAAGCGTCTCTACGCTATAATTATTTATCCCTATTACCTTCTAGGCACCGGCGGCTATAACCGAGCTCGGAAAGCTACTATATATAGAATTTTACGCTTAATTATAGTACTTTAGTCTTAGCCTTTTTAACTTAGATCGTCGGTAAGTCTAAGTTAGACGAAGAAGGATATAATAAGCTATAAAACATTAATACCTTAATTAGACGTCTAGTATATCTAACTAACCTCGGATATAATAACGTTTCTAAAGATAGCGATTACGACCGGCGATTACTAGGTCTAGAGTATTATTCTATTTAGTTAGAAGGTAATACTAAAGGCGTTAGGGTCTATATAATGCGTGCTCGTATAGTAATAAGTTTAGTAGCGGAATCGATTATAGTGCCGCTAGAATAGAGCCGGCTAATTTCTATAATTATATATTATCGATTTCCTTATCCTATCTAGCTAGGCTCTTTAAGACTTATATTAACGATTCCTTTATTAAATAGGCTAGGCCCGTAGGCCCAAAAGGGCTAGCCTAGCGCTTACTATATTATTCTATAAAGAAAGAGAAATAGGTAGGGATAATAACTAATAGCTCTAGAGAAAAGTCGATTCTAAGTATACGACCACGTATAAGACTTATCTAGAAACTTCTCTTATATCCTTTTAGAACTTAATAAGAGGAAAACTATAAGCGACGTTACGCTTTACTCGTAGAGAGAAAGGATTAGAATAGGTAGGAGTAATAGTTAGTATTATAGTATTACTACACCGTTTACGATCTATAGCCTATAAGCACCGCCTAGTAACACCGGATAATAATACGATCTAGTAATAAGTAATCTACGGTTAAAGTTTTACTATATATCTACGCATTAAAGAAATCTATATACGGTAAATTTATACTAATCTAGTAAGATAGGGTCTTACCTAAAATTAATTAGGGGTAATTCGGCCTAATAAATAGGATCGCTTAAAGCTAGTTAAACCTCCCTTCTTATTCTATTTTAAAGAAGTCCGAAGGTCTTTCTAGATAGTTCCTACTAGATCCTACGGATATTACTACTATTCCTAGACTCGTGCTAGTATATATACCTCTTATAGTTCCCTTTTAGCTCCTATTATTACCTTAGAAGACTTTACCGGCTTAGAATCGAGCGAAATACTAGGAAAGGGTCGTACTAGAGGCTAAAAGCGGGGAGGGGTAAAGAAGGCCCTACTAAACCCGGTGGCTTAGGAGGAAGGTAGTAATATAATATAAGGAGCCGACCGCTCGACCGTAAAGCTATAACTATTTACCGCTAAAGGCTACGATTATATACTAATTATTTACTTCGCTATTGAGGAGCGGGGATAGCTAGCGAATAATAGCGTAGGTCGGGAGATAGAACTAGTATAGCTATCTAAAACCCTACTATATATCTAGATTAAGAACTATTTAAATTAGTTTACGAAAAACCCGGGATTTTAGTACTTAGCTTCTCCCCTAATCGGTTTTATTATATAGCGTAGGATCGCCTATATAGAGACGGTATCGGGATTTCATCTTTTTAATAACTATCGAAATATCGGTATATTAACGAATACGGTATAGAAGTATTTATTTTAGAGTATCCTACTTAGGGTACTCGTAGTTTACTATATAAGCGGTTTTATAATACTATTATTTATAGCGGGGACTTCGATAGTCGTATTATAAATAATCGATTAGAGATATAATACGGATTAGGTTATTATTTCGGTACTCGTCTTAATTACTAGGTAGTCTATATAGGGGGCTCCGCGTAGGAAGGCCGTCGCATTTAGTTAATAAAGCGATCGGGAGTCGCACGCATCAAGGCGGGGAAAAGGACGTCTTTATTACAGCGCGGCTTAAGAAGTTGCTTGTATTATAGTCTGGTCAGATTGCACTTTTGGTAGTATAATTATTTTGATAATGAACGGATTGAGTTTGTCTATTTGGACCCCAACGCCTTCAATGCACGCCGATCTAATTTATGTACAAAAGACCCGATGAGAGCTGTTCAAAAGAGAGTGTAAAGATATGTGAAAAGAATGAAGTCGCCGCCAAGGATTGTGATCCGCACACCGAGGTTGTCGCTTTTGTCGCTCTTCACTGACCAAATTTGTAGTCCGAAGGGAAGCGGGCGCTACGCTTACTGCCAGCCATGACCATGATGCCGCCGGAGCATTTAGTACCAGCGGCAACCGGGATCCAGGTGACAGTTTTCGACGAAGTACACGTCCCGATTTGTTTACCATCGGGGGAGCAAATTGATTGTCCGGGTTGAGAGCAAGAGCCAGTAGCGGCACCCCCAGCCGCTGGAGCAGCGCCCCCAGAGGTAGAGCCCGAGCTTGAAGAGCCTGACGAACCTGATGTGCTGCCGCCGGAGGCCGCACCGCTTGCAGCAGGAGCACCGGCAGCGGGAGCACCACCGGCCGAAGGGGCAGCGGAACCTCCAGCACTGCCACTGGATCCACTAGAAGAGCCGCCAGCAGCGTTAGTTTGGCTGTCAGGGGCACCACTTCCAGAATCAGTCCCCGAAGATGTGCCAGCGGCAGCACTTGGAGCCGCGCTTGATCCACCGGCAGCAGCACTGGGAGCAGTACCCGATCCAGAACCGCCAGCCGCATCCCCCGAAGAGGCACCTGAACTAGAACCACCAGTTGAGCCGCCCGAAGTAGCTGCCTGAGTACCAGCACTACCGCACTTGGGGCCTGTGGGAGGAGCAAGTTGACCACTGCCAGCCTTCTCAACAGAAGAGCCTGGGCTCGGGAATTGTAGGTCCATAGAATCAGTCGTCTTGCAGTCAGTTGTTGGGACGTTAGCCACGAACATGGCAGGGAAATTGGGTGTAGCACGCTCCGAGAGCTCGGGGATGGCGTAAGTTTCATTGAGTGACATATCACGCTTCTTTGAGCCGCCAGTGACTTGTATAGCCGCGCAGTTCATATACATTTCGCGGTTACCGATTCTGTTGAACCATGTCCACGCTAAGGTGTATTTGCCGGGATCAACGCCTGGAGGGATGGTATAGGAAAACTTATCAGCTCCATTTCCATTTGGATTCTCCGGTAAATTGCCAGCTGCTTTAGCGGGACAGCCACCCACAATAGAGTGGATAACCATCCACTTGGAGTTCTTTGTAGCCGGTTGGTCCTTTGTGAGAGAGACTTGACAAGAACCACCGCCATGGACAGCGGAGCCTTTGAATGAGAGCTGCTGTTGAGACCCAATCGCCATGTTCGTTACAGTTCCCCCCGAGATGCTTGTGGCGCCTTTGCATGGGAAGTCGGACCCCGATGCGTCAAGAGGGCTGCTATTGGGAGAGCCGTAGGGTGGAGGGGTGAGTAAAATCATGTGGGCGTTGGCCGAGGTGAAGAAGGCGACAGCCGAAGCAGCGAGGACTGATTTGACTGAAGGCATGTTTGTTTGATTTGACGAAGTTGGATGTTTTTGCTGTTTTTGATAGCTGGTTTTTTGTGAGTTGTCAGTTTTGGAGTGAGTTGAGTGTGTGAGTTGATGTGGGATGAGGAGATAATTGCAAGTTGAGAGGGGCATGTTTATACATTCGAGATCAGAGGAGGGAATAATGGAAGGTGTAGATCAACAAGGAATGTGCGGTACAATGAGGAATGTTACTCGCGAAACAATGGCCATGCAGGGTAGATTGTGCATAATGGGGATTGTAAAAGTCCTCGACAATGATACTCGATGTGTGTTGAAAAGAATGGACAAAGGATGGAGGGCTTTGGACAATAGAATCAACAATGACAGAAAGACATTGGCATACATACCTTTTGACAATGAGTACCTCCAGGGTATTCTGACGGTCTATGTACGCGGCGACTGTTCTTTGTAGAGTGTTGAATGATCGTGGGTCCGCACCAGGCGTGACAATTACAAGATGAGAGAAAGAAAAGGAAAGGAAAGGTCTAGCCTTTGGAAAGAAGCGAAGTGTCGAAAGTAGATGTGATGTGTAGGTGAGAGTAGGAGAGAAAGTAGGGTGGGTAAAAAGTTGTTTAAGTATCAAAGTTTCACGTTGCACGGGTGCCCATTCAAAACAGGGCAGATCCACTCCTGAATGCACGTCCGAGTGAAGTGAGGGGTCCGCCCCTCATCTTTGCAAGGCCACGATATTCCATTGGCGTAGAGAAGCGCGAGCACGACAAGCTTCTCCTTCTCGCTGTTTCCGGCGGCTGCACTCCGGCCGTGGCACACCGTGATCAGGAGGCGTGCATGGAGCTCTCCCCGGTGAGGTGAGACGTGAGGGTCAAGCCACTCGACCAGCAGGAGACCTGCAGCATCGTTGAATCTGAAGCATGGTCACACCTGATGGACTCGGGATCCTGGCATCGTCACTGTCTCCTGACAACATCCAGGACTGTCTCTGGTAGGAGGACCGAGTGTTCGGGTACCTGCATCTTTGCCGAAGAGCCACCGACGGCCAACCAAGGTCGGACGCTAACGGCCACGGGAACGGTGATGTCGATCACGGGGCTTTACTACGGAGTGGAGACAGTACGCTCAAGGTGTGACGCTTTAAAAGTGCAGAAGAGTGGAGGAAGTAAACGCTGTATGTAGATGCGGACGTGAGGTGAAAGGGCGTCTGAATATAGAAACGAAGACTGGCCAATCATAGCTCGAGGCAGGGATCGTCGGGAGATCGCCACTGCAAGTCTTGGCACCATTTGCATTGCGACCTTTTCGAGCGGTTGGCTGAGCGCCCACTACTCCAACATGACCTGAAACACATGTGACGCCTGGTATCTACCGGGCGACAAAGTCACTGTGTACTGCGTTTTCAATGCAGGCGTCGTGGTCAATGGGCATTATGCGCCTTGTCGGTCAGGTCCACTCAAGTCCTCCGAACTTGGGCTGTATGAGCCTTTGCTTAAAACGAGGCCTCCCTTCGCTCACCTTGATATACTGCATTCCTCATGGCTAACGAAGACTCATCTCCTCTATTGCCAAGAAATCGTCCTGGCGACGACATGCGCAAACGCTCGCATTTCTGGGTGCAACGGCTTTCAAGCTTTTGGAGGACAAAACGAGGCTCAAAGGCGAAATACTCGAAGCTGGATGCTTGATATGAACATGAAGACACCGGGAATTGTTACGACGAAACTTGACTCGCCTTACTGCTCAAGCAGTCATGCAAGTCCGACACCTCGATTCTCGTCGTCTCTCCAAGTCGTGCCTTCCTCGAGCGGCGTTTCTCAATTCCACCATGGCCACTGCAATTGTTCTGACAAGGGAAGGTGCCAACTCCTGCTTTGTTGTGACCCGCCATTGTAAGGGAACAATCAGGGACACCATCAATCTCACAACTTATATACGTTCATTCTTCAGGTACTTATCAAGATCGTGAGATATCTTATCTAGTTACGAGTGGAAGACAGCTTTACATAGCATCGATCACGTTCACTCTTTTCTGAAGCGGAATGCAGGTGTAAGAGGTGAACAGAAAGAACCATCTACACTCGCTTCTCCCCAACATTTCCCGTCAAGGCCAGACAGAACTCCCTGCACACGCTATCACCATGCCGGTCTCTCCCTGGCCAGGTGGTTCCGTCATGTCCGACACAATGCGGCGTTTCTCTAGGCCGCCTACTGGGCGAAGACCCGGTGGACGTCGTAGAGAGCCGAGAGAACTCATCTTCAGCACCCTCCATCCTGCCTTTCAAAGTCTTCGAGACAAGAATAATATCCTCTGTGCCGACGAGAGCCTTTGCGAGGAACACAAGAAAATTGTCAAAAACTATGACGCTCAGCTTAAAAGACTGTTCAATCCCCGTCATCCTTGTGAAACTCTAGCCATCACCATCTTACGCAATGAACGTGCCGAGACACTCGAGAAGATCAAAGCCTCGAAGTGCGGACGCTCAAAGCTTATCATGGAGCATTCCCAAGCTGAGCAAGTATGGCAAGCGGTCAACATGCCGTCGGACGAAGAGTACGAAATACTTTGGGATCGATTAGATCAAGAATTTAAGACTTACTGGCAGTCCCTAAAGGCAGACACCGATTCGACGAAAAGCAAGAAGTCGTCGGAAAGCACCGATCATTTGGGCCTCATGAATCGTTTTGGAGTCGATGAAAATCCAGCGAAAGGAGAAGCAGCTGGCGTGGGAGATCAGATCAAAGCCGCAGGCAACAATACTTCAAGCGTCCAAGTCACCGAACGAGAACTCGAAAGTATAACACCGTCACAAAGCAAAGCCCCATCAATCAGATCCCTCGACATCACCTGCCAGGCTCCCAGAGAGATGCCCAGCCAGGTGTTCAGCAGCGAAGGATCATCCACAGCAACGGAGCAGCCCGACCAGGCTCGATCTCGCGTGTCAAGTCTCCCACGTCCCCCTACTCCTGCAGTGATCAGGCATGAGAGACGAAAATCCCCCGTAGTGATAGCCTCGCTCGAGAATTTTGCCACCAGGGTCAATGGGTCGATGCGTACGGGTCGGATTCATGTCAATCATGTGCTGAGAAGTATTGGGAATTTAGGTCAGCGGCGGAGGAAGAGCGATTGATGGGGAAGGGTGGGGCGGGGCTGGGTGTGTGATGTGCTTCTGATTTTGCGGTGGTGAGAGCGCCTCGCTGTCGTTTCATTGTCATTCATTATGCCGTTGTCCGAGGCGGTTTTGGACAAAGGTTGTTTTCAGGTACAATCCTTCTCTGATTAGATATCTCTATGAATTAAGGATCGTTGCAATTCATATTCATTGGACACAGAACTTAAGTAGATCCTCCGTAAACTTGACCATTAGGGGGTTTCACCGCAAATACACTTGGACCCAAAGGAATTATTCTAGCTTCATTTCATTACCTCCTACGAGATCGCCAAGCTACCAGCAATCCTGAGGTCTATCTCCCATCTCAATTCTCATGCAGAACCTTCGCAAACTCCTCCGCCGCCCTCTCCGGCTTCCCCCCCTCCACCTTCTCCGACCCCATCTTCTTCTCCGCAAACGCCTTCGCATACGGATTCAACCTCAACAGCACCTGCTTATTCTTCAACGGATTCTTCTTCTGCACGCCCGCCCGCTTCGTCACCGCCTCGCCCCGCGGCGCACGCAGCACAGCCTGCACTTCGGAGGAATTGATCAGGCGGCTGATGTCGGCGTTGTGGACGACGTTGGAGGGGAGGAGGAAATCTTTCTTGAGGGCTGAGGGGGTGGTGGTGGAGCCGTAGATTTCGTCGAGGGCGGCGAAGGCGGCGGATGTCCAGATTATGAAGCGCCCGAGGTGGCCGCCGGGGGCGAGTTGGAGGAGGTTGAGGGCGTAGACGGAGGAGGTTTCGACGCCGGGGATGTTGCGGAAGGCGCGGACGAGTTCCTTTCCGTCCTCAGTGGGGTTGTAGACGACCAATGGCCCACGGCGCTGGCGGTGACGGCGGTTTCGCAGTTTCCCTTTGCCGGCGCGGAGTTTGCGGGAGCCGTAGACTTTGTCGACGTCCGGGCCGGCGCCGGCTGCGGTGAGGAGCTTGAGGGCCGCGGAGGTTTTGGTGATGCCGGCGTCCGAGAAGGCTTTGGAGGCGATGACGAGGGGGACTTCGGGGACGGAGGAGATTTGGTGGCCGCGGGCTAGGAGGAGGGAGGGGACGGAGGAGGCTGCTAGGGCGGAGGTGGTGGCGAAGCGTCTATGGGGTTGGTCAATTGATTGATCTTCTATATTTTTTTGAGATGTGGGCATACTTTTGGCCGAGGTTGATCTTTTGATGCCATTTCCTCCAGACTTTGGTGGGTGCGAACATGCGGCCAGAACGACACATGTTGCCGAAGGCGGCTTGACCTGCGCGGTGTGTTCCTCCACCAGACACACGGGGGATACGGGCAACAGCGCGACCTGAGTAGAGACTGATGTGAGTCCAATATGCACTCTTAAGCTATAACCTTCTGTATCTTACCAGTTCCCCACGATTCAGCTGAGGTCTGATGGCCGGCCTTCTCGCTTACAGCGTATGGCTGTCTCTTGTTCTTCGCCATTCCAGCGTGTACAGTCCTGCATGCTGTCAATTCTACGTCTCTCATGTTCAACCACTGTTTTGGATATCATACTGGACAATGTCGGGTCGGATGGGGGCTTTGAAGACAGCTGGGAGCGGGTGAGTCGACCCGCTGGGAGTGCCATCGGGCGAGGCAATGGTGACTGTCGGACGAGTCGCCATTGTTGCTGTCTTAGTCTGGTTGTCGACTTCGATCACTCTGGTTGAATCGTGCAATCGCGGAGTTGATGTGTGGGAGTAGATCTGCGCTAGTCTCGATAAGAGTATAGCGTATCTTAGGCGAATCTAGGCTTGGCAAGACAGATTTAGGGGGGCTCGGGGGTACCGTGTACATGTACATGCATCAAAGGGGATATACATCTATCGTTCCCTCCTGAAGTCGATCTTTTACTAAACTTATCCATAAACAGCCTTTAAGATGTCAAATGAGCCACCACCTTGCAGACTACACCTCTTGAGTGATCTCACAGGTTGCTGGCGCCATGCCGCTACCTTTTCGAAAGTCCAGGAGTCTCCATTTTCATATTATGTCTGATCTACACCTCGAAGTCGGACATCAGTACGCGAAGTTTCACATTCAACCTTGCGCGCCTTTCTTGGTTCTTGCTGGAGACGTAGGCAGACTCAATGACTACGATGCCTTTCGTGGCTTTCTCAATACCCAATGCAAACAGTTTCGGAAGGTTTTCCTTATACTTGGCAATCACGAGTTCTTCGGCGTCCCGCGAGCGCAGGGCTTGGTGTTGGCCGAGAGGCTTGAGAACGAAGAATCGCTGAAGGACGGTCTCTTTGTAATGAACAGGAAGCGTGTTGATCTAGCTGGCGTCACTGTTTTAGGCTGCACTCTTCAGTCCCATGTCCCTGATGACGCCATGGCGATAGTTGCACAGAAGATCAACGATTTCCGTCATATTGGCAATGGACGGTAGCCGACCACAACGCTGAGCATGCTAAAGACGTCGATTGGCTCAAAAAGGAGATCAGAATTATCAGGCAGGTTGAGGATGCCTCACAGCGCAAGATCCTCGTTGTGACGCATCATGCTCCAGCAGTCCGGGGAACTTCGGCGCCAGCGAACGAAGGTAACCCCTGGAGCTCAGCATTCAGCACCGATCTTCTTGGCCAACATGATGGTTCGCCGTTGGATGACGTCCAGTATTGGGTCTTCGGCCATACGCACTACTGCTCGGAATCTACGCGGGGGAATGTTAGGCTCGTGAGTAACCAGCGAGGCTACGTCTTTCCCAACGCGAAAGCAGCAACGTCAGTGGCTGGGAAGACTTTTAAAGTAAAGCTGGGCAAGCTTGTTGGGGACACGGAGAAGGTAGAGCCATCTTTCGATCCTAAGAAAGTTATTGGTGTTTAGATGTGGCATTGTAGAATCTAGACCAGTGAAGTTATGGACAGGCTTCGACTGAGGGCTATGGTTCCCTCCAACAAGGCTTACCACGAGCTTACGGATGCACAAACAGCGTCCTTCGAAAAGCGTATTCATGAATTGCTAGCTCAGTAAGAATCCGGTCGATAATTTCTCGATTACGGATACTCTCGATTTAATGCCACTCTCAATTCTCCAATTGTGATTTTCAATTTTTCGCGGAGTCCGACCTAATTTTCAGGAAACAAGGTGCGACATGTCAAACTCCCAATGAAATTCATGTGGGCAAGAGAAATGCTCATACGTACAGGAAGAGGCGGGCGGCAAGCACAGCATCATAAAGTTTGATAAGGACGGGATTTAGGGAGCAGCTCACCGGCAAAGTGGCATAGCTCGCCCTAGGTCACCCATGTTCGCGCGGCAGTAAGTTGTCCATATCGTACATTCCAATGATAGATACATGTCTGATGAGTCAACTGACTTCACTAAAGATAGGCCATGGCTTCACCCTCAAGTAAGCAAGAATTTGACCAACAGCTTTGATACAAGATCGTCTGTCCGTTGATACAGCGAAGACGAGCCGGAGTCCCTTTCTCCTGAGCAAATTTGGAAATTGTACCGTTTGGAAATTCTAAGTATGTGTACATCCGGTCAGACTCCATGATGTCACAAAGCGTACTCAGGCACTCCTAAGGGAGTTTTTCTGACATATATCCAACGGAGGAGTTAGTGTTGGCGGTGCCTTTCTGTAGCCAATGGCACAGATTGAAGCCTTGGAACCCTCTTTCCTGGGCATCTTAGAGAGGTAGACCTCGGGCTTGCCGTTCCTTACAGTCGCAAGGGCAACTATTCGGTGTGGAAGCAATTTTCCTTGTTTTCCATGAACCTCGTAAATGTCCATTCACGGTGTCGTGACCTCATCATCTGTGGACATGTCAATTTCCATGTCATCCACCATCTCCTCGATCTGTTCGGTGTCTTCTTCCGATCCATTTATATCCATAGCAGCATCAGCAAGTCCCGGATCTATCATTCCATCGTCGGATGCCCCGTCATCTTGTTCATCTCCATCAGTATCGTCGTGACCCCCATCTTGTGATGCCGTTATCTCCAAAACAGATACCCGATCTACATAGCACGCCGATCGAACTTGGCTGGCTAATTGTACTTCATACTGTGAAGCATCTTTGCCCAATTTTGCATTAGCTTTCTCATTGGGTTTGACGTTTTCGGGCAATTCTCGGACGACCTTGGCATACGAAGTCTCCTGTTGGGGAATATCGTTAAGGATCGCCTGGATCTTGGTTTTCATGATTATTTTGGCTTTGGCCCAGGTGCCATTATGGTACCAACCATCACTCTCATTCTAAACACGATTAATCAGTTACCACGCAACTGCCACTGAAATTTGCAGGGGGTACTCACATGGCATTCATTCCGGATATTGGTAGTAGCCAGGAGATCTTTGAGGAGCGGATCGCTGATGTCGCAAACCTGCCACACCTTCCCGTCCTTGCTGACAGTATTGCCGTCGAAAAGATGGGATTCCTTGTTTGAACCCTGATGGCTTTTATTACCGTCCCGTTTTGATCTACTTTGCTTCGCCCGATTGTCCTTGGTTTCACTCTCTAGCATAAACATCATCGTCTGGTATGCCCTGCACTCAGGATCTTTGCGTGGATCCACACCGAACCGAACCATAGCATCACGCCAAGGGCCTGATGAAAATGAATAGCAACAATACTGCCACATGTACTTGGCGGAATTAGAGCCTATCTTGTCCCAAGCGGAATCTGGTAATGAGTTGATGAGGGCTCTCCGAGTGAAAATCGGTCGTTCTTCTAGCAAGCTACGAACACTGGCGACTAGGTTTTGGAGCGGAAGCTCGAGAGTCTCGAGAGGGTCAAGATTGGCCATGGGAGCCGAAGGAACTTCCGGTATGTCGAAGGGAACTGGCAGGGTCAATACTTTTCGGGGTCCGTGCGCGTTTTTAGTAGAGACATTTCCTCGCTGATCGATTACTTGCATGACATAAGGGTTCTGACGGTAGCTTTTAAGTCATCAGTATCGACAGTCGAGCAGAAGAGGACCTGGGTGACACACGAGTAATTGAAAGGAAGCGTGAGGTGGCTCATTTGCGGAGGCGGTATTATCTCAGCGTTTGGCTTTACGCCCTTGCTCATATCAAGAGTGAAACGTCTCATTTTCTCATCTTTTGACCGGTTAGCAGAAATCTCATCAGAAGGCCGTAAAGGTTTACAGTCGAAAGGCAAGATTTGCTCATGCATCTTTTGCATGAACGGCATCTTTGCAGTCGAGACGACAAAGTCCGGCATCCCTTTTCCATATGAGTACAGATCCAATGAGACTCTTTTTAAATAGAAATACCTCGAAAGCGATGCGTGCGTCCAACTGATCCAACGATCTGGACCTGGTACTTCGTGGGATTGTCACCCATATTACCGATCAAAGACTGAGTATCTCTCGTCGCAGACTCCTGGTTTGTCTGCTTGATTCCTGAGTCTGAGGTACCTGCATTATCACGACCCCCATGCAATGGACCTTGTGAGCCTCTCCTACGCCTCACTCTCACCCTCTTAGGGACCGTGATTTTGAGTAGGACATTATGTGTAGTGACATTAGTAGATTGCAATGGCTTGAACATCCGATCTCCAGGATGGAGATATAGGCGAGCACTCGAATTCTCGGAGTCTTGTATTAACTGAGCTCAGGTCAAAGCTCGCTTCAAATTTTCCATTCTTCTGACCTCGGGACCAACCTCTTGCATTTTGACAGCGCCTCCAAGAGATTTAACGCCTTTCTCGACGTTTCCAATCATGAATGGATGCTCAACGCTGACAATCGATCTGCGTGGAACATCGTACCAAGGAGCGTATGACGAAGACAAAGAAGAAAATGGTTCGAGTTGGGAGGAGGAGCCAAGCCGTTGTTCTTTGGCGGTTTCCATTCTTGTTCTGAATTACAAAAATGATTCGAGGGATGATAGAGACTAGGACCATGCGATATATCCTCAAATCTGTCACATTGACAGTCTGAGCCTGACAAGGATTGGATTGTAAAGTAGAATGTGGAAGATCAGGACGCGATCATGGGTCTTGATAGCTTTCGACAGCAAATAAGTTCCAGTAGACGAGAGCAGATTTGCTAATAAAGAATGACCCGCAAGGTTTCCATATTTTGACAGCGTTCACAGATTTCTCGGGGCATGAGCAGATGCACAAGTCCGTTGCCTTAAGGGGCTCGTAGTTTCAATTATCAGACTTCCATGCCCAGATCTAATAGGGCTGGAAGATCTTACACGTGACTAAGGCGCTAATGAAGCCCCGCAGCTAAGCTCGAATTAGAACTAGCCGTGCGAACCGTGCTAGCATTTAGTACAGACAGCGCTCGCTTGGCCTGGATGTTACAGACGCCATGTAGGAACGACGACCGCAGTCAACAAAGAGGTCTCTACTAACACGCCGAGCGATTGTGTATTGCGTTGCTCTCAACGACAACGATCAGACGCATTGATGTCACTAGCACCCAGCGTTTAGCCGCATGTCAAGCCATAATTCACACCACCAGGCTTAAGCCACCAGCACAACGTCGAACGTCCGCCAATCCACCAACACCCTCTGCGAAGCCGATACAATGCTCCTGTGAAGCGAATACCCGACTACCCTCCATTTCATTCACATTGCGTCCATCACAAGTGCAGGTACAGACCCACCACCACGGTTACAGGGACTACACCCATCAATCCATCTGACTGAACGAATGGTCTTCGGCTTACAAGATAGAGGTGAACCCAAGATGAAGGGATTCAAGCAAAGAGTAGTAAGTCTTATAGAGCGTCGCAGCGACTCTCCTACCCCTCACCTGGTTCTTTTACCTCTCCACG
>JAABUP010005859.1_pt1 | contig 18167 bp, 26 predicted proteins | sample 5559201 | NCBI WGS metagenome assembly JAABUP01 (sample SAMN10711887, study PRJNA513373) | rock metagenome | isolation source: Antarctica rocks | place: Antarctica
TTTAGGTGCATTGAACAGTGAATGAACCTTTATGTTAGGTTTTACTGTTTACTAGGGTTTGACCAGTTCTGCAAATGATTTGCCCGCGTGGGAGTGTTGAAAGAATGACCATTACATGTTATACGGTCAAGTCATTCTAGAACCTGTTGCCTGCTTAGGACACTTTACTTATGATTGACTAAGTTTGGTAGTGTTGATAATCCGCGGCTCCGCTGTCCTGCTAGGCTCTGCAGGCTATATAAGCCAACCTGAACTCTTTGCTTAACATCTAAGCGAGTTGTGACAAGTACCTTGTATATACGGTCGATCCATTTACTTGCTTATTTCAACATACTCAATCAACATGCAGCATGCCCTATAGATGTTTGCAAACTTGATAAACAGTCAGCAAAGGGACCTACACACCCTTGCATCTCAAAGTTTGCCCACTCTGCACTTTCTGTGCGGCCGTTGTGACAAGCATAGTCGTCACGTTCAGTGCAAGCGGTTGTCGCGCTCGGCGTAATCACGGCCAAGCTGGACGTGAGCTTGGTCGCGCTTAACGAGTATCTGGCTCACGTCTGCGCGTGAGCTCGATTGTGTTTTCCACGCTCAGACTACCACGCGGACACGCCAGGACATAGCGGTGTCACCCCTCTGGGTTAAACTGAGTGAGTGAGTGAGTGAGTGAGTGAGTGAGTGAGTGAGTGAGTGAGTGAGTGAGTGAGTGAGTGAGTGAGTGGCATGAGAGCCACATACAGATCTGCTCATGAGCACTGTGCATGTCAAAGTTGACACTCGAATGAAATGTGGAGACAAGGCCTTGAACAAGCAGGTGCCCTGTGTCATGGTGAATTTACTGAATGAGTGAGCGTGGGGTGTCCATGGCGAACGAAGCCTATTTTCACGGACGCTGAGAATAGAGTACGCACCACAACACGATAGTGAGCAAAACAGGTGATCAGAAACAGTGCTTGCCTGGTTCTGATTCATGGACTACAGGAGCTCACATCCTATTTTGTGAGCAAGAGTGAAGGTTTGCAGCTGGAACTCCTCTTCCTCACATACACCTGCCCATTTATGCCTGGTGCGCTCAAGATACTGTGACAGCTGCATCATACTGTAGACTCACACCATTTAGAGCACACTCAGAGCTACCAGAATGAATGAACAGCAAGTAGTTTGCAATGGTGCCTGGCCAGCATGATGTAAAAGTCAGTCACATTCTAGGGCCTCAGTTTATATTGCAAAAGATGTCATTTGAAGCCTGCCAAAAAAATACATGCATTACCTGAGCTAGCAAGTCTGCATCCTTTGCAGACTCATGAGCATCAGAGGCTAATCTGCATCTGCCCCTGCCTTGCCCCTTACTGCTACCTCTACCACCTGTGTCCCCAGCAGATGAGCATATGCATAGGTCAGCTGGCTCACATGCCCGCCTGCTTTTGCTAGATATTGTGTCAGTAATGTGGCGAGTACTTGACCATCAATTTTGCCATCGCTTCTGCAAGCAGATTGACTTGCATGATATGTTATCCAATGGCTTCTCATCGCAACTTGAGTTTCTGTGCATGGTCCCTCAGCATTTTCTCAGCAACATCCGTGTGCTTGCAGCACCTACCAGAGTAGCTCCTCACCTACCTCTTGCACATCCTTGTCTGCTGGCTTCACAAGCAGGAAGAGATGCATGCATAGTGGTAGGTGTGAGGGGATGTATTGTGCATTGTGCTGAACTGTGGGTCATGCAGGCTTCCAGCGTGTGAAAAGAAATGTCAAGTATTATAGCACAGGGTGCCCAGAAGAGCTGTTTGCTCATGAGTCTAATGCAGACTTGCTAGCTCAGGTAATGAGGGTGCTTTTTGGCAGGCTTCAAGTGACATCAACTGCAGTATGAACTGAGGCCCTACATCTGATGACTGACTTTGACATCATGCCGGCCAGGCACAATTGCGAAATTACTTGGTGTGCATTCATTCTGGTAGCTCTGAGCTGTGAGTGCCTGAGTAATGCAGATGAATTCCAGCAGCCAGCTGCAACATTCCCTGTCTGTGCACAAACCCTGATAATTGGTGTGTTTACCATCAGACATTGTTGCTCTCAGTTCTGTCATTGCTCACAAACTTCTGCAACAGGATTGCATTAGCATCACTGCTGCAATTGCTATTCATGCATGCACGATCTGATCCTGTGTTGTATTGTGCGGCAGGCATATGACCCTGATGGATGGAAGCAAACGGACTTGAGCGAGCAGTGAACATGACAGTCCACCAAGACATTTTAGATCTATACAGCCGGAGAAGCTGTAGGGCATGCACATATGGGAGCTGCAGCAAAAGGACGGAGTAAGGGATGCGCAGTTGTACATCAGCCATCAGCTGAGCAACATCCATGGATGTTCCAGATGGAGCCTGAACCCCGTTCCTGTGTCCATAACTGGTACCTGTTTGCGTTTTGTAATCTGTCCTACCTTATTTGGCTTAATTTAGAAATCTTGCCGTACACTGGCTTTGCACGTCTTATGCCCAGTTTAGAGTCAGGATGCCATGTCTTCTTTACAAAGTGGGGTTTGTGCAGACTCATGGTAGCTGTACACGTTTGTGTCGAGGTGAGCTGCAGCTGTCTGTGAAGCTGATCACTTATTTCAGCATGTTGCTGGTGGTTTACATGTTTCAGCTGGTTTCAATCTGTTTAGAATGTACAGTACATGCAAAGAACTTCAGTCAAGATCAGCTAGTCTTCAGCTATGTAATTAAGGTGGGTCCGTGCAGCTTCACCTGAAGGCATCTTCAGCTATTGGTATATCGATGCACTGCAGCTCGAGCTGAAATATGCCGCTTAAAGCGCAAAGTTTGTTCCCCCACTGGCTATTTTGCTATGGAAGAGATGTCATGATGGTGACAAGCCAACAGGCTACATTAGCATCACATATGTGTGTGGGAGTAGTGTGAAAGAGGGCATCCAGGAAAGCAAAACAGTGCTGCCTGCTCAACCAGTGCGCATAATTGGTTGTCCACACGTGTGACTAAGGCTATTTTTACTGGCATTTAGTCTGGCTAGCTATAGCTTGAGTGGCTGGACAAGAGCACTTCTTTGTCCAATCAACCCCAGCAGCAGCAATCATGCCAAACTTTTCTGGGCACGTCTTCTTCGCCTCTTGGGTGTTACATCCTCTTCCTCATCATCGTCCTATAACATGAGTGCACAACTGGCTGTAAGACATCATGTGCATGAGATTTGATATGCCCTATTCAAAGCCAGCTCATCACAAAGCCTACGGGGCTGGTGAACAGCATGCAAACAATGAAGCGATCATACTATAGCGTATTCAACAGCAGCAGCAATCGCAGGACACATAGAGGTTTCCCAAAAACCTTTTCATTGCAGCAGACAGCATAACATACCCGATGACCAATGATGAGATTTCTTTGTTTGGGAATGCTCAGCACTTTGTGACTGCCAGGTGTTGTCATTTACGCATGTGCCACTGCATGACAGACGCTCACTGCATCGCTGGCTCCAAAATCAAAGGCAGCAAGGCAGGACAGACACTCACGGAGTCTAAATCCCTTGAGGTGATCTGCGGCCGGTTGGGGTCAAAGTTTGAATTTCCACCTCCTCCACCACCTCCTCCCCCTCCCCCTCCCCCGCCTCCTCCAAAACCAAGCCCACCGCCACCACCACCGCTCAAAAGCATGTAGATTGCCAGACCCAAGGCATTCAGTGCCAAGTTCCTTGCAAGCTTGCCGGATCCCCAGTTGTTGCCACCGCCTCCACCACCATCCTGTTCATGCCATCAAAGGCTTGACAGGCATTGCAACATCTGTTCAAACTTTTGTACACATTGAAGCAAAACTGTGCAACAATCATACTGGACTAATGCACATACCTTGGGTGACACAGGAGGCAGGAAAGGAGGCCCAGTACTACGTTTCTTGGTGACGCTTGGGCTTCTTTGTGACTCTCCTGCTCTGATTTGAAGCCTGAGGGGCCGATACACAGGAGCAGATTGACGTACAGTTGCATCATCGTGACCCTACAAAGACGTACAAGCGCTTACTAGTCGAGTGTTCAACTTGCAAGTCAGCTGTTCACTCGCATGTTACATATATATTGTACCGGCACGGTTGGCAGCAACGGATGCGATGTCTCTGGAATTCGAAATTGCGGCTTGCTGCAGGTTGCGCAGCAAGTAAATTGCATATTGGAACAGCCAAACAGTGACAACCCGCAACTCCTCGACGCTACTGACGCCAGCAGCAGTCAAAACTGCGCCACGTTATGACTCGATAGCAGCCCAGTTTCTTTGTAAATCGCGCTTTTGTGAGGTGAAGCGCTGCATAGTAATAGGGCCAACAGGTCAGGTAGTCTTTGCTGACTCTCCTCGCATCTAGATTTCACTGCATTGTAAAATTGTAAAATACTACACTTATAATTCTGACCCATTCGTAAGTTATGCGGCATTTCGTGAACGTGCAACAGCAACTGTCACATCATGGATTGGACACCTACGGCAGTTTTATAAATCACGCTGACGTGCACATTGATCCTGGACGTCTCGTTTGGCGTTCTTGCGGCTTGCTGGGTCAGTAGCACGACGGCTTTACGTCGCAAGCGAGGTGACACGTAACTTCCGTGTCAGCTCTTCGAAATTCGCTTCGGTAAATGTAGACAGGTTTATATCGACATTTTTGTTGTCGTACTTGCAGCAGCAGCACCAGCAGCAACACTAGCGTGCCAGAAAAGGAGGTGCGCAATCCTTGTGCGCCAGACAGCATACTGACATTTTGCGCAACGCCCGCGGCGTCTCCAGCACGTTGTGAACTCCAGCCAGCTGCAGCTATGCCCTTGTTGTCTGTCCACGCCCACAGCCCAGCCAAACTCCTGAATCACTGACAGGCTACCACCACCCTTTGGCAGGAGCAATGTCCGATGGTGACAGACTCTCCAGGGGCTCAAACACATCTTGGAAAATAAGTCTCCAGAAGCTCTTACAAAGGCGCACAGGCAGAGCTGCTCAGCGACCACAAAAGGAGCCAAGGCAAAGCAACGGCAGCAAGCACCAGCAGCAGCATGAGGCTGACCTTGTTGCTCGACCGCCAGTGCGTGCTCCACCTCCAGAAGTTGCAGTAGCCACTGATGTAGCTTCAGATGCTGGCAATGCCAGGCTTGACCCTGACCAGGTGCGATACCGTATGTGAATGCGCCTACACATCTGCCGCTCATTGCACCTGCACCTGCAAGCATGCACCTGGCATTATGGCCTGCAAATAACGCGCTGCAGTATTCATCACAGCTGCTGCATTTGCTTTGAAGAGTGAAGAGACTGGATTGCAGGTTTCTGTGCACTTGGATGCCTTGGGATGGGAGCAAGCCACTAAAGGTGACACCGCTACAAGTGAGTACTGGCAATTCGCACCACGAGAAAACGCGCTAGACCTGACCAGCATTGCCTCTCAGCAAGGCAGTGATGATGAGGCAGTCTCACCAGGCCTGCGCACCCCACCTAGTGCGCATGAAAGGCGCAGAACCAGCACCCAGCGCCTTGCAAGGGACTCACACCCATCCACCATAAATGGATCACCTGGACCCTCCCCTGCCAATAGCTTTCAGCTTCAGCAGCAGCCAGTCTTGCCCCTCTCTCAGCCGCACACTGACTTAGTGCTGCCTACTGATAGCCGTCACCTACATTGTCTTACAGGCACCACTCAGCACCAGGTGCAGATCACACCATATGCTTGCAGCAGTCAGCCACAGGATTCATTGCCGCTATCACAAGCTGAGACCTTGCCACGTGTTGTTGGTCATGACCAGAGTCAAAGCTCAAGGTCTGAGCCACAGGCTGTTGGCAAGCTCCCCTACACTGACAGCAATCTGCTTCAGCATTCAAAAGACTGGCCACAGGAGAATGCAGAGCAACCTGCCAGTAGCCCGCAGCTTCAACATTCAGCTGCAGCACCCCAACCCAAGACTGAGACCATGCTGTATGTTGGGGATGACAATGTTCAGCCTCAGCAAGCATTTGCTGACATCGAAGAGCAGAGAAGTAGGCAGGGTCTTGCAGAACCACAGGCGATCTTGCTTGCAGCATCCCTGGGGCACCAGTCCACCCCCTTTGCACCTGTTGCGCAGCAAAGCCAACAAGACCAGCAGCAACAACCTCATCCACAGCAGCAGCAGGATTTGGTATTGGAGCAGCAGGCACATCAGAATCCCTTTGCAAGCTCGCCATCTCAGAAACAATTCAGACAGGAGTCAGCAGCAAAAACTCCAGCCGTGCTTCACACTGCTACTGGGCTGCTCAGTTCAGAGCCACCCAGTGCGTCTTGGCAAAACACCAAAGCTGCTGCCAGCACACCTACAGCTCAGCAGGTGGCAACCTATTCCAGCACCCCAACTTCAAATGCCATCAAGCCTGGCAAGGTGATTGTGCACCAGCAGCTGCCACAGGCCCCTGCAGGTGACATGCAGATTTTTGGCCCCTATACCTTGTTTCACTATTGCTTGCATATTGCCTATCATCATTTGTGCAGGAAGTCATAAACATCTGCAGGATTGCCGCAAACGCTTAGCTTTGGCTTACACAAACTGCATAATCCTTTTTCTACTTGTTTGAAGCTGTCCTGGACAAGAAGTCTTGGGCAAAAGTACCTGTTGGGTTTGGGTTTGCTGCTGTGCTGGCCTCCTGTAGCTTGAGCAATCTGTTTTGCATTGTCCTGTACTGTGCTGGACCTGGACTGTAATCTGTTTCAATAGACATGATTACTTAGTCACATATGCTGTGGTGCAGATGAGCAAGGTGGAACAGACAATAGTAGTGCTATGCCAGGTCGGCTAGGCAGCAGGATCCTACAGCCAGCAGGTGCCTTTTGCTCTCTGCCAGCAAGCGCACTGTGACATATTAGCAGTGACTGGATGTAACTTGTGTGCCAACAAGCGTGTCCTTCAATCTGGGTCTCATGGTCTCATGTGCATCATGCACTATCACCCTGGCGTGCTCATGCCACCTTTATATCCCCATACTTTGCATGCACCCCATCACTCAGCCTGGTTGCCCACGCAGACCTAAGCATCATCTGCACAAGTCTGAAACAACCAATTACAAAGCTGTCACAGTCTGGTGGATCCTGCATCTGGTGTGGACTGAAGACCTGCTGCCGTTTGACATTTGACAATCTGTTCATGCATGGCATCAGGATACTGGTAGCAGTCTCTGTATTGTTGCAGGCACAATGCCAGTCTTAAAGACAGCGGAAGGCAGACAGATGTAGGTCACATAGCAACACAATGCTGTGTCCTTATGCTACTGTTACCTGGACAAGAAGCTCATGTGCATTGCATGGAGCTGCTTGCTGTGAAACAGTGCTGCAGGCAGAAGCAGCAGCAGTCAAGCTACATGACCTCAAACACAAGTACAATTCCAATCTGCTGTTACAGGGCCTGTGTCTGTGGAGGATGCACAGCTTGATGCCTTGAGTACCCTGCACGGTCTGGGGCCCTTCCAGCATGTGGTCCCAACACCTGGCCGCTCACTCTCCAGGTTTGCGCTCACCTTATGATGTCCTGTTGTGAATCAAACAATATACGCTTTGCTTGGACCCTGTCAAATGTGTATCATGTGGCATACACAACCGATGAAGCTGCGCACTTGTTCCTGGTTGACAGGGCAAGCTGCCTTGCAGGCAAGCTAGCACTGATAGCCAATTCCCCCCACAGCCAGCCTGGAGCCCTGTGCGTTTTCCCACAAAGGCTGACTCTGACTGGCAGCCTCCGCTTTCTCCTAGGAGGCCAGCCTCCAGCCGTCAACCTCCCCCCTCTGCCAATTGTCCTGCTCTTGACAGGCCGCCGTCGACCTCCCTCACCAGGAAGCATGCAGCTGCCACCAGCAGGGGCCCTGCAGCCTCTTTCACCAGAGCTGCATCTTACCCATTGGCCCGCAGCCCAAGCACAGGTAGCCTAGGTAGCACCATGGGTAGCCCCCAGTACACTTGCTATGGAATCTCCCCCAACCCACCACCCCAGAACACCCCCCCACCATACATTGGCCAAAACTCCACGGATCAAGCCCCTTCACGGCGACCGACACGTCAGCCTACTGACTCAGCACCGCCTGACAGCCCACGGCTGGAGGCAGTGCCAGGTGGGCCTCTGCAGCCCAATAGTCTGCCCACCTCGGCCCCCATCCCTCAACAGCAGCAGACTGCACAGCCTGGCCGCAGCACATCCAGCAAAGTCAGGGCTGGTCAGGGACGCTCATCAGGCCAGGCTGTGCTGAACACCACATCAGCAAGCACGTCTCTGCCAGCAGGGGCGGCACAGCAGCAGGGCGGCAATGGTGAGGCTGTGCCTAGGGCAGGGCCCAGCAATGGTGAGGCTGTGCCTAGGGCAGGGCCCGCCACAAGCTTGCTGGCAGATAGCAGCGTGTTGAACAGCATGGGACACAGCAGTGTGGCCCCTGGGAGTGACGCTCGCACCGGCAGCAGGGCCAGCGGCCCACCAGCCTCAACTGCCACTACATGGCTGCACTCCCACTCTGCTCACCAGCTCAGCATCAATGTCAGGAACCTTGCTGCTCAGGTGAGCCTCAGCCATGATTCATGGTCACATATGCTGGGCCTGCTTCTGCTGGTATGGGTCATACTCATTTGTGCAGATCCACGCCTCATTGCTCAATCTGCATTGCTATTTTACCACATGTCAGATGTATGCATGGGCTCACCCAGCTTGAGAACGAACAGTTTGGGTATCTGCAAGCTCTGCACCCTGCCATTGGTCGGTCATGAAGCTTCTTCTTGTGATGTCATACATGCACTTCACATCACATCGGAGCATAGGCATACACAGGGGCCAGCCAGCTGGAGAATAGAAAGAAGAAAAGTCTACACCTTTTGGTGATCTGACAGGAGCCTGCTGGGGCCGCAGCCTGGAGAGCCGGCTGCAGCTACATGCACTGCTCCCCCAGAGTACCTCTGTGAGATCGTCATACAGAAACCAACACAAACTGTCATACGACTTTGAACTGAACCTGTGCTTTGCAGGTTGTTGACAGCCAAGAGCAAGCAGGCTGAGGAGCAAGCTGTGCTGAGTTGGGAGACAGCTGTGTTGCATGCTCCATTTGTGCAGTTCCATCAAGCTTGTGGGGCTACAAGCTAGACTTGTGTGTTGCAGGTGGTGACTGCCAGGAGTAAGCAGGCTCAGGAGTTGGCCATCCTGAAGCTGTATGCAGTGCTGTCCCAGGCCCACTTTGTGAAGCAGCAGGCTGCAGACTGGGAAGGTGCATTCCTGGGCATCATAGCTGTGGGCTTCCCCTTGCTCCTCAAGCACACCGCTGAAGTGGTCATCCAACAGGACAAAGGCTACAGCAATATGGTGGGAGGGCTGTTATCACAAGCACCACCAAGCATCAGTCACTGCTTGCTGTTATGTCAAATTAGGGCTGTTGGAACCCTTGCTGGCCAACTTGACTGCTCACTCATGGTTGACCTGCAAACACTGTTGCGTCATCACTTCATCACAGAGGCCTGTGCTGCAAGTCATTACCTGTTGATTCACGCCTGACTGCATGCTTCTGCCACATCATCTATCATTCTACTCATTGTGCCTGTGTGTGTGATGTGCACAGAACTGCTCTTGATGCACATGGTCATGGACAGGTGCGAGGCATGGCAGCAGCAATCGTGAAGAGCATAGCTCGGTGGATGGAAGGGCAATTGGATGAAGCAGGTCCCTGTCAGGCCCTAGTCCAGCAGGTGCTGACTCAGCTGGTGCAGGAAGCCAACCCAGGGGGGTCCCGCTATGCGGGGGCTCAGGGCCCAACCATTCATGAGAATGAGGCATGGGATTCCATCATGCCTACTCACCAATCTCTTATGGCAACAGAAGTGACAGGTCAGTGTGGACTCAACCACCTTGCAGACTGCGCTGCTGGGCCAGTCAGAACAAGCTGTAAGGCTTGTAAGCTGCTAGATTATATTTGGCTGCTCTAAGGCTCAGAGCAGACCTGGTTATATAGTGTCTGTGTGCACAGCATCTGGCAAGGTTGCTGCTGGATCTCTTGAGATGACAGTGCATGCTACTCACAAAAGCTATGCGGCGTTTTCTGTTGTGATGAATCGAGCATCTCAATGCTTCAATCGCACAGTTTGTTTATGCAGCTTGTGCTTTTGTTGCTGGCTGGTGCTGGCAGCTTGACTGTAGCTGTAGTTGTAAGAGATGTCGAGCAGTGTGCATGCTGACATGAGATCATAGGCGTGAAGAGTATGACAACCTGTCGCCCACTGCCAGAAGTGGTGACAAGTAGAGTGATGCCATTGCCAAGATGGCGTGGCATGCTGTGCCTGCTGTGGCAGGCAAGCGCCCCAAAGACACATCCAGCAAGTTTGCACAGGTTGCAGGGTCTTATCATGGTAAGTGAGTGTGTGGTATGCAGGTATGGGAGAGTTGCTGGACAGTGGGACGCTGGATGGCATGCTGGACACTCACGTCACCTCCATTGTGCATCCTAGCAGACCTGATCACCGCCAACCCAGGTCAGCCTGTTCTCAACTCCTGGCACATATTTACACTCTAGGCCTAATTTAAAGCTTATGGTCAAAAGCCCCCCCCCCCTGTTCAGGCTGCCTGCTTGATGGTGTCCAGAGGATTACCACGCTAGCCCTGCTGGTTTCCTTCACAGCCTACGTTTTGGTCCATGCTGTCCACTTTTATAGTGGGAGCGTGAGCAAGGCAGCAGAGTATGCAGTGCTTTGTTTGTTGTTCTATTTGGGAGACTGTGAAGTGGCAGTAATGGTAAGCTGCTGTCCGTCAAGAAGCTTTCAAACCCTTCTAGGTGGGGTGTGATGGAGACAGCAGGCTTGGTAGGCAGCAGCAGCGCTGTGGACAGCCAGGCCTGGCAGGAAGTGATGCAGCACAGGATGCCCACCTCCACTACCCGGGCCCCTAGCATCCTTGAGACTGGCGCCACCTGTCAGTCCTCTGACATCTTACACCTAAATGCCTGGAATGTTTTGTTGCATGGCACATGCAAGTCCTCTGAGAATGTGTCAAGTTGATGCTGTTAGCAAGTCTGCTCTTGTTGATGCTGCATCACTTCATACATTGACAAGTGCAGAATTGGTGTTGCTTCCTATTGTGCACAGTGTTCACCATATAATTGCTCATTCACTTTGCTGGCCGTCATGAGATCAGTCTGGGGTGCAGCATCAGCAGAGACCTGGAACATGTCCACTTGCTTACTGCCAGCTCTGGTCTGTGGCAAATCAGGTCATTGTGAACCTTGGCTCAAGTTGTACTGTGATGCAGACATGGTGCTGGACACTCAGGATGTAGCAGAATACGCCAGGAGTCATGCACGAGGCCTCAGACTCACCTTCTGGCTTTTCAAGACTGACCAGGTACCTGCTGCATAACACACCCATCTCGTTCCTATTTCATGCAAACTCTTCTGTACATGTGACCATATACTCGCTGCACTTTTTGGCATCACCAATGTATTCATGGCAGGCTGTGTGATGCATGGCCTGTGTGTGCAGGAGGATGCCTGGTATGCCGCTTCCTCCCTGGTGGGCAGCATGGCATCCCTAGGGGAGGCCCACATTGATGGCATGGGAGGCATGAAGCTGGTGAAGCCCCTATTCCTGGTGCTCAGGCGTGGGGGCAACCAGTGCAAGGCTGCTGCCCTGAGAGCCCTGCAGCACCTCACCACTGAGCGTGCCTGCCGAGCCATGACTGCCAGGGTACACCTGCTCCCCACCCCTCCATGTCTCTACTCACTTTGCTCCTGTTGCACTACATCTCATGAATTCGCTGGAGCTACAGCAGACCAAATCATTGTGTGTCAGGTTTACTGTTGTCACAGCAGACATTGGTGTTGCTGTTGGAAAGAGTGCATGCCTGCTGCAGCAGAGCTGCCTGTTGTGATGCAACCACCCTGATGCAGCCGCCCAGGTATTGTGTCATGCTGCCTTCTCTGTTTGTTCAACTGCTTCAAGCATCCATCTTGTGACGTGTGTCTAGCCCGATGCTGCCAGCAGACTGATTGTGTTCAGATGTACATCTTGCAAAGTTGTTTGATAGTGCCCTGCGGGATGTAATTAATTCCAAACCGGGCCAGAGTTTGACCGCAATACACCATAAACTGTTTGTTACATCCATCACAAACGTAATGCTTACGCCATAATACAGCGTGTTACGGCGTAGTGCGGGATAGCAAAACCGAATTCGAAATGTTAGGGTGCGAGAAGAATTTGAGCAAGTATGGTCGTTATGGTGCTGGGGTGTTGTTGCAGCAAGACTCGTATCTGCAAGCCCTGGTGCGTGCGGTTCAGCAGGCAGACACAGACCTGCAGTACCCCGCCATCATCATCCTGGCACGCCTCATCACCCATGACCCCTCCACTCACTACATCGTTGCCCAGGTCACCCATCCAATGTTCTTCCCCTGTGCAAGCATACGCAATGCCTTGAGCACTCACAACTGTGGTGTCTGTTGCAGCTTGACTCATCATGCAAAATGCATCATTGCGAAATGCAACATTGCATTTATGTTGGCACCTGTGCATTCAATAAACATGAACATGGATGTGTCTTTGCATTTATGTTGGTATCATGGATTAAATGAACATGAACATGGAGACGTCATTACATTTTCTTGGTATCTGTGTGTCTAACAATGTTGAATGTGAAGATGGAAGTCAGTGGCTGTGCTTGATGTGGGTTGTGTTGTGCAGCTACGTCCCCAAATGGTTTGTGAGTGCCGCATGTTCATCACTGGAACTGGCATGTGCAACAGAGGTGAAGCAATGAATACGCAGAATGTGTTATTGTTGCAGGGTCTTATTCAGGCCCTGGGCAAGGTGTTGAAGCAGGGAGGGATGGGCAGTGAGGTGCGAGAGGGGCTAAGCGAGGCCCTGAAGCACCTGACTGCCAGCAGCCAGAAGAACAGGGACAGCCTGGTGGCGTCCCACGCCCTCCCCATCATCATTGCTCACCTGCCAACAGGTCATCAACATGCCTCTTTGCTGTCTCCTCACCTCACCCCTGTTCTGCCTTGCTTGCAATTCATGCACAGCAACAAGCATCAGCTTTGCATGTCGTGCCCTTGATTGGAAGTCTGCTTTGTGCTGAGTCTGTACACAGCTGCGTACGAGTGACTCGTATTGCTGGTTCTTTCGTGTTCTTCCCACGGGTTCTGTTTTTGCAGCAACTAAGCTCACAAGACTGCCCAAGAGTCTGCTGGCTACCATTCATCAGGCTTGGTCTGTGCACAGCTACACACATTAGAAGATGCCTCTAGCTTCTATATCTTAGTATCCTGCCCTGCCATATTCTCAAGTGCCAAGGTTCAGGACCAGTCACAACCACTCACAACCTGGCTGATGTGCGGCAGGGGAGGAGGCAGTGCAGTACAACACAGCCAGGACGCTGCGCCATCTGGCTCTGGGCTCCCAGCCTGCCCACAAGACCGCCGCCCTGCCCGCTGTTGTCCCCCTCACTCAAGCCCTCCAGGTCACCTCTTCTACCAATGCTCCACCTCTTCATCTGCTTTTGTCGCCCTGCATAGCACAGTCACACATACCCACAAGCATTGCCCGGTCACTGTCAGAAGTGGGCTTTCTTTGTGTTCCTGATTTATAGTCCGTAAGCCTTGAGCATGATTTGCCCATGTTGTGCCCAAATCTTGTGCCCTATGGCCTTGCAGAGCGTGGGTACAAGCGGGCCTAATTGTAACAAGCTTGCAGCAGCATATTGCAAGACCGTTGCTGGGCCCGTCCTGCTTGTGCGCAATCCATGTGCCCACTGTCCTGCAGCTTTCCCTTTCTGCAATCAAAGCTTTGGTTTGGTATTGTGATTACGTCACCTTCTGGGCAGAGTGACTTAGTGACATTGTGCAGGTGGGCGGGGCACGGGTGCAGTTTGCTTGTGCGTCAGCCCTGGCAATGCTGGTGGAGGGGCATGGTGAGGTGTGCCCCCTGGTGCTGCGCCATGGGGGGGTGGCCAGCCTGGCCACCATGCTGCACACTGCTGGGGCCCAGGGCAAGAAAGCAGCTGCAGAAGCCATTCAGGCATGCTCTTCATCATCTGCACCCTTTCGTGACTGGCTGTTATGCAAGCAACAGTATAGGCTGAGAGATGCTGAAACGAGTGTATGACACGTATGTATGATGGCAAGACTGCCAATCTCTCAACAAATTTGCTCCACCTTGCTCCACCGCAGTACTGGCTTCTATCATTTTCTGAGTTGCATTAGGTAGTCTGTACTGACCAGCTCACCTGGGACTTCTGCCATTGTTGTTTGTTGCAACAACCAGAGCAGTGTAGTTGCTGGCGTGGTACCATTGCTAAAACAGGCCTACTGCTGAAGTGGCGCCATTGCTGCAATGGTGCTGCTGCCATCATGACAGGCAAGCTTGTGTTGATGGCTGCTTCAATGCATTGTGCATATTGTATGCGCCAACTTTGTGCAGGCTTTGTAGCATGCTGCTGTCTTCTTTAATCACAACTTGTCCTGACATCACATGGCACTGTCTACGCATACTTGCTGTGCTGCCATATGTAATGCTCCAGGTGCAGGCTGATGCATGCAGGCATTGGCAGCAGAGGACGTGGACATGAAGCCTCGAATTGCCAAGTCTGGAGCCATCCAGCCCCTGGTCGCCATGGTCAAGACAGGTTTGCCACTCTCATGTCAGGCCTGTCAGGCACTGCTTTGGCATACCGCCATTCACATTTGGCCGCCATCCGTGCTGGTGGGCAGCGTTGTGCGTGATGGCCTTGAAAGCATCAGCACTGCTACATTTGTCACTGTACTGAACGCCTGAGAGCTTGTTCAAATCAGCCTGCATGGGCAGCATTGTTTGCAGGCATGCTGCCACCATCAATTTATGGCCATGCGTTTTGCTTCCACGTGGTGTGTGTGTGTGTGTGTGTGTGTGTGTGTGTGTGTGTGTGTGTGTGTGTGTGTGTGTGTGTGTGTGTATGTGTACATTGGCACAGTCCTGTGTACGCAAGTGGACTCCATTTTGCAAAGTCAGGCAAGATTTGCCATGACCTCCAGCTTGCCACAGGCAGCTTGCTGGACTCATGGCCTACCACTTTAAGGCATCTGCAGCATCATGCCACTGTGGCTATACATGCAGATCAATCATCCAAACAAGCATTGTGATGTAGTGGGCGCCTATGCATCACTCCCTGTTTACCTTCCTTGTTGCACGCAGGCAACCTGCAGCAGCAGGCAGCAGCAGCAGGCGCACTGCAGGCCCTGACCTACTGTCCAGGCAGGCTAGACATCTCAGCAGGCATAGCCTCAGAGGGGGGTGTGCCCCCCCTGGTCACCATGGTCACCACAGGGCCCCTACCCTTGCGCAGTGCTGCTGCTGGCGCCTTATGCAACCTGGCCCTTGCCAGTCCGCACAATCAGGTATGCTGCTGCTCACTTGCTCCCCACTTGTGTGTAAGCTGCTTGGCAGGACAAGGCGTGACACAACTGTTTGAGGGCTCAGCCTGTCTGCTGTGACCGCCATCTAACCAAGCTTTTGGAGCTCTTGCTTGCGTTTGTGGGCCAGTGAGCCCTTGCTGAATGACAGCATATCTGCCATGTACCGGACAGTTGCCTGTGGCCTGTAGTGTGATGGGGACTCATCCAGCTGCAGGACCTGTGTATTTTAGCACACAGCAGCCTTGACAATCACACACGCATCATGTCGCACCTTTTGCTGTGCAAATGAGAGGCAGTGGCTTGGTGCAGGCAGCAATTATCAAGGCTGGGGCAATACCTGCTCTGATTCAGCTGCTGGAGATAGCACAACCGGATGGACAGTATGCTGCAGCAGCTGCCTTGTACAATCTGGCAGGGCAGGATGCGCAAGTGCGCCTGACCATGACTGCCTGCAAGGCTGTGCCGCCACTGGTGCTCATGCTGCAGGCTGACAGCTGGTGACTACCCCGCCCCTCTGCGCTGTTGCAGTCTCTTTGTGACACTGCCTGAATCTGCTCACCACACGCTGCTGCCCAGGCGCAGTCAAGAAGCAGAAAGTATTTGACAATACACAGTGTGAGTATGAGCCAAGGTGCAGGTCCACAGCTGGGCCATCTGCCAGGCTTACGCCGCAGAGCCTTAGTCATTTCCTAAAGTGCACATTGGCTGTTATGCTCGACTTGCATGGCTGACATGTATAGCTCATCTCTTGCTTTGCAACCTGACCGCCAGCTGTTCAGGATACAGAAATGTGATCCTGTTAGAGAAAAGTCCCTTGGACAGTGCAAACATCTACTAAATAAACTCCTGGGGACAGTAAAAGGGCTTTTTTAACATTGGACAGATATCGCAGATGCACCAGTCATGTGTGCTGAAGCCTTCTCACGGATTGCTTGAGTCTGCAGGAAGTTTGCCCAGTAGTGCCTATGTCTTGCAGTCAAAGCTTCATACACAGTAGCTCCTTGTTGAGCACGAACACCAATGTTGTGCAGCTTGTTAGGTAGCAACAATACAGCATGAGGTGGTACAAGTACAGCAGACATTACAAGTGCAGGTGACAGGCAATGTGACAGGTGCAGTCACACACAACAGACAGGAGTGTGCTTGCCATGGCTGCAGGTACTGTCGCATAGTGGCAGCAGAGGTGTTGGGGCGGCTGAGCATGGAGTGGAGCAACCGGGAGCACATTCAGCAAGCTGGAGCTGTCATCCCCCTCCTCCACCTGCTACGCCTCAAGCACTCCCCTGGGGTACGCCACCTTGCTTTGCTTCCTTCTTGGTTCCAGTGCCCAGAGTGACCTTGTCCATGTGCTGTATTTAGACTTAGCACCAAATGTTTGCCTGCCTGCCTACATCTGGCATCCCTCTGTTCTACAGTGTGGCAGAGCTCCTTGCCATTGTCTGTAACATCAGTCTGTATGGGTCTGCCGGTTGTCTCTTGCTGGACACCTGGCACCATGGCTTGCCTGTGGTTGCTTGGGCTGACATGACCAGCAGGCCTGGCCTCGGTGCAGCTAAGAGCATGGTGAGTTAGGTGTGACTGGCTGGCGTGCAGATGTTGGACAGTGTGGAGGGGCCTGTGCACCACCTGGCCTATGAGAGAGGGGAGGACGTCATTGTCATGAAAGGCTACAAATTTGCCAAGGCCAAAACAGCCGCCGCTGCCACCCTGGGCTGCTTGGCCCTTGCCAATTCGGCTGTTGCCACTCAGCTTGTTCAGGTACTGGGCTTTGGCTCTGGCCTGAAGGTTTTTTGTGCTGCTTGCTCCTTGTTAGTATACCCTGGGCTGTGCTGCCTCCTGCACATGCCTTTGCAGCTGTGTAGCTTGTTCAGGTACTCCTGATTTGTGCACTAAAAGGTGTCCTAACATCACCAGCTGCACAAGAATGGTCCAGCCTTGGCGGCTCAGCTGGCGCTGTCACTGTCACTGCAAATGCATGGCATCCTGCTTTTGATTGCTGCCATGAGCGTAGAGCCAGTCTGAAACTGGCGAAGCTCCAATGCTTCAGCATCTTTAAAAGCAAGTGTCCCAGCATCGGTCGCACTTGCCTCTGCTAGCGCGTCTCTGGCAATGGTCTCACGGCCCAGCCACCCATCACCTCTGCCTTCTGTGTTTTGCTTTGAACTTGCACAGCAAGCTTGTTTCCTCTTGTATGTCTGAAAAGGAGGTCACACACTGCTGGTGGTGTTGAAGAAGGTGAGGTAAGGTTTGGGAGGTGAGGCTGACAGGGAGTGGTGTTGCGTGCGCAGGCTGGTGTGGCAGAGCATTTGATGGTCATGCTGGAGAGCAGCAGTGCTGAAGTGCGCTCTGTGGCTGCTGCATGCCTGGGGGACTTAGCAGCAGCCCACCCCCCTCTGCAGCTTTACCTCACCCAGGTGTCAAGCCAGCCCCCGCCTCTGGTCCTGCCATCATGTGGCTGCCCAGTATTGGAATCTGTGATGCTGCTTGCACTTGATGATGAGTTTTGCCTTGTGCATCTTGCTGCCTTTGTGCCTCATGCGGCACTACTGTTGTTGCCAATCTGCCCTGTCCTGCCAATCTGCCCTGTCCTGCCAGGCAACATTAAGACTTTGTCCTGGTGTTGTTGTTCAGAGGTTGAGCAAGCTCATGCGGCTGCTGCTGTGCAACTTCAAGCAAGCAGGATCAGTCAACAGGCCTGATGTGGCAGCTGCTGGAGCAGCCATTGGTCTGCTGGTAGCTCAGCAGTCAGCTGCCA
>JAABUP010005861.1_pt1 | contig 18163 bp, 21 predicted proteins | sample 5559201 | NCBI WGS metagenome assembly JAABUP01 (sample SAMN10711887, study PRJNA513373) | rock metagenome | isolation source: Antarctica rocks | place: Antarctica
GGTTGCGGAGGTCGACGAGGACGAGCCGGGCTTCCTTCACTGGCACCAGGGTGCCGATTTCGATCTCGAGAGCTTCGGCCACTGGCGCGAGAAGCCGGGCGGAGGGAGCGGCTTTGCCGGACTCCCACGAACTGATGGTGGCGGCACTGACCGCCGAAAGTAGGGACAGCTGCCGCAGGCTCAGACGGCGTCGCCCGCGAGCGCGACGCAACGCGGCGGGGCTGAACCCCTGCACTCCCACATGCGGCACAGCCACCTCGGTTTCGTGGTCCTCTTGTTGGTCGTCTTCGGACATTCTCACCATCCCACGGCCGCTGATATCGCCACAATCGGCGAACGATGTACGCCAAGTCGGAACACTGCCGGGTGGTAGGGCTATAGTCGCCGCTGAAGGACTACGACCGGCCGGTGCAACTCGGGCACGTGTCTGGGTGGGTGATGGTGAGGACGAGGGTGATAAAGACTGATCGTCGGGTCGGGGTGGCTTCGCTCGGGTTGTGGGTGTCATGCAGTACTACGTGCAAAAGGCCCTGCGTTTAGCCATCCGGCCGTAAAAAAGTTTCAGAAACATACAGTGGGCGGGCGATCACCCAAAGCGATAGGCCAGGGAATCTGCAGCTAGGAGGGGTCAAATGAGACGGCTAGGGCTGGGCAGCAACATGGGAAGCAACGCGGCCAGGGCGGGACGGGGTTGGCGTGGTCGGAGGCCGGTCCGATCGTCGTCCCGGAAGGACCACTGCGATGAGCCGTAACGGCGCACCCTCGACGAATCCCGACCGGGGCTGGGGCCTGCTGGTGGCTGCCCTGGTGGTGCTGTGCGCGGTGGTGGGGTTGGTGTGGGTCGCGGTCGACGCCGGCTACGGCGCCGACCACCAGGCCCCACCGGGCAACCCGGCCCAGCTGGTCGCCGACCTGCTCACCGGTGCCCGCCCGTGGCCGGGCGGCATGTCCACCATCGTCGCCACCGGAACACTCGTCCTGCTGCTCGTGGTGGTGGGGGTCGGTGCGGTGGTGTGGGTGCGCCGACCGCACCGCACCCGGGTCGACGCGATGGCCCGCCGCCTGGCCCCACACTCCCAGCTGACGGGGGTGACCCCCAGCGACGCGAAACGGTCCGCCGCCCGGTTGCGCCCCCGTACAACACTGAGCGGCCCGGATGATCACGGGCTGCCGATCGGGAAGACGGTGCCCGGTGGAGTGATGCTGCGCCAGGGGTGGGAGGACTGCTCGGTGATCGTCGCCGGGCCGCGGACCGGGAAAACCACCGCCGCGGCCGTCCCCGCGATCGCCGAAGCCCCCGGCGCCCTCGCGTTCACCTCGAACAAAGCCGACGCGGTCGACGCGACCCGCGGGCTGCGGGCCGGCAAGGGCACGATCTGGCTGTTCGACCCGCAAGGCATCGCCGACACCAGCCGGGTCGCCACCTGGTGGTGGAACCCGCTGACCCCGGTGACCTCACTGGCTCCGGCGAAAGGCCTCGCCGCGCACTTCGTGTCCAACTCCCGGGACGCCTCCGCCCGCACCGACGCCTACTTCGACGGTGGCGCCCAAGGCCTGCTCGCCACCAACCTGCGGCCCGCCCAGAAAGACGGACTCTACGACGGGGCCCGCCGGTTCCTGGAAGTCCTGGACGAACCGGCCTACGCCGGTTGGGTCACCCCACCCCGGCGGCGGGTGTTCACCCAGCTCGGCGACGAGCTCGAGGTGACCGAAGCCGAAGCTACCCACGACGTGCCGGAGTTCTCCCCCACCACCTTCGCGACCGGCACCGACACCCTCTACGCGTTGTCGATGGAAGGCCCGGAGTCGGCCTCAGCGCTGACGACCGCCCTCATCGGGCAGGTGTTCGACGCCGCGTCCCGGCTGGCGGCGACCCTGCCCGGTCGCCGACTGGGGACCCCGCTCACGGTGGTCCTGGATGAGGCGGCGAACGTGTGCAAACTCGCGGAGCTGCCCAACCTCTACAGCCACTTCGGGTCCCGCGGCATCGTCGTGATGACCATCCTCCAATCCGCGGTACAGGGCTATGAGGTGTGGGGAGAGAACGGGTTCCGCAAGCTGTTCTCGGCGGCGAACCTGAAGATGTACGGCGGCGGGGTGTCCGACGAGCCGTGGTTGCGGGAGCTGTCCAACCTGATCGGTGTCCACGACGTGTCCCGCTGGTCCCAAAGCAGCGGTCGGGGCGGGGCGTCGAGGTCCCAGTCCTGGTCCAGCGAACCGATCCTGGACGTGGCCGAGCTGATGGGCCTGCCCCGCGGCCGTGCCGTGCTGCTGTCCTCCGGGCAACAAAGCGGCCATGCTGCGCCTCGTGCCGTGGATGGAAGGTCCGCACACGGTGGCCGTGCAGGCGTCGCTGTCGCGGTGGGAACCGGCCGATCGCCGGGCGGAGCGGCTCCGAGCAGCCCACGAGTTCTCCGCCGATGCCAGCCCCGCCGATGAGAACGATGACGGTGTCCTGATGGCGAAGACCGCCCCACGGGGACGCAACCCCCTGCTGCCCCCGGCGCAATGAGCACCACCGAACCCGCACCGGGAGCGGTCGCAGCCCAGGAAACAGGGGCACCTGCCGATCCTGCGCCCCCGGTGTACGCCGACGTCGAGGCGTTCGTGGTCGGCTTCCTGGCCCCCACCATCGCCCGCAAACTCGTCGCCGGCGGTCGGGGGCTGACGTGGTGCCCGCAGTGGTGGATGCACGCCGAAGCCATCGCCCGGCTGATGGCCCTGTGGGAGGCGTGGGAAGCGCTGCGCCTGGACGGTGGCACCGCGATGGGCACCTGGTGGCGTGATCACTGCGGCCCCCAGCTCGGGGTCCTGATGAACGGCGAGGAAGGCCCGCTGCACCTGTGCAAACCCGATCACCACGGCGGCATACCGGCACCGCTGAAATCCGCCCCCGCCCCACCAGAATGGTGGGGACCAGCCCAGCGCTGACCCTGGGGCTCGGTCAACCCTGCCGCCCCGGGGCGAGTCAGCGTCCACCGGGCCGCATCGATCCTCTGGTGGACATCACTCGGACTCGGAAGTACCGAAGGGTCGGGTTCCCATCCGGGGAGCTCGCCCGGAGCTTCGCCCACGGCGGTGCTGTTCGGTCCGCACCCGAAGAGTCACCACACGTCGGGCCATGAGCGGCCGGGTACGTCGAGGTCGGGCACAAGACGAGGTCGCCGTGCGTTGAGTCCCAACACCGCAGCGCGCAGCACACCTGGCCCGCACACCGGCGACCGCTACGACAGGCACGAAGGGAAATGCACGATGGCAACCGACTACGACGCACCACGCCGCACCGAATCCGACGACGTCGCCGAGGACTCCTTGGAGGAGCTCAAAGAGCACCGCATCGACGCCGCGGCCTCCATCATCGACGTCGACGAGATCGACACCGCGGAGTTCTTCGAGCTGCCCGGAGCCGACCTGTCCGGGGAGGAACTCTCGGTGCGCGTCGTGCCCAAACAAGCCGACGAGTTCACCTGCTCGACCTGCTTCCTGGTCCACCACCGCCACCGCTACGCCGGAGAACGCGCAGGTCTACCGATCTGCCGCGACTGCGCGGCATAACCGAGGCCTGGCTCCGCTACTTTCCGGGCTGGGTCACGTTCGGGAGTTATCTACAGCAGGCCGGCGTCGTCCAGGACACCGATCAGCGCGGAGGAGGCGACGGTGGTGTAGATGGCGGTGGTGCGGGGGTCGGCGTGTCCCATCAGTTGGCTGATCGCGGCCTGGGGGACTCCTCGCAGCGCCAGGGTGACCCCGTAATGGTGGCGGAAGGCATGTGCCGCGGCACCGACCGGCAGACTCACCCCCGCGCGTAGGGCAATCGAGCGGAGCAGCCGGTCAAGGGTGCGGGGGGCCAGCGGGCTGGTGTCGGTGCGCACGAACAGCAGGCTGGACCGCACCTCGGCGGTCCGAAGCTGGCCTCACTGGTTGGTCGTGCACAACTCGTCCGGGGGCAGCGACATCTCAGCCTTATCGGCGCGCTTCTTAGCGCGTCGCGATAGCGTCGTAAGTGTGCCTGCCAGTCTGAAGTTGTCCACCGCCAGCGCCCATCGCTCGGGCCTACCGTTGTTCGACCCAAGACAGCCTGAGAGGCGCCCCCTACGCACGCATCCCTTGATGAGTCAAGGCGACCACTTAACATGACCTGGCCGGATGATATCCACTTCGGCGGCGCGCCGAGGGCGGTCAACGGTTCAGGCGATCTCACCCTGTTCTCCGACCTCGACATTCTAGGAGCGGTGTAATGCGGCTCCGGCAGTGCGAGTACTTCGACGCGATCGTGCGATGCGGGACTATACGGGCAGCCAGTGGTGAGCTTCTGGTCAGCGAACCGACGATCAGCACGCAGATCAAGGAGTTAGAGCGCGAACTCAGGGTTCCCTTGTTCATCCGACGCGGGCGCCGTCTAGAACTTAGCCAGGAAGGGCGACTGCTCGCCCCGTTACTTCGGCGCGTTGTCATCTCCGCGGCCGCGGCGACCGTCACTGCGGAGGAGCTGCGCCTCCCACGAGGCACGCTGCGTGTCGGCGTGGTGCCCTCTTATGCAGCGACTCTTGTACCTCATCTGGTTTCACTGTGTGCGGATCGGTACTCGGAGGTGTCATTGGAGGTTGTTGAAAGCGGCTCTCTAGCCCTCGAACAAGACTTACTCGATGGCCAACTCGATCTGGCGGTGTTAACTAGGTCCGCCGGTGTCAGCTCCGCCGACTCGATATTAACAGTACAGCCACTTGCTCCAGGTCGGCTCGTCGCTGTTGTTGGCGCGTCGCATCCGCTCGCTGGTCGGCGGACGTTGGCGCCCGGGGACCTGCTCCATGAGCAGCTGCTGCTGTATCGTGCGGGATACCTAGTTCGGGAGCTAGTCCTAAGCCTACTGGGAAAGGACGCCCTGCGACACGTTCTCTACAGTAGCGACAACAACGAGACGACTCGGGCGTTCATCGCGCAGGGCTTCGGGGTTGGATTCGCAGTCGTGCCGAACCTCCAACCTGCGAAGGACACGGCGCCCGCACTCGTGCAGCTGCGCATCACGAGTGCGCCTGCGGTTGAATTGTGCTGCGTCTACCTGACCGGACGGCATTTCCCTCGGCTAATCAGCGAAATACTGGCTGACTCGATGCGGCACCACTTAGAGTCAATGCCGGGTACTTAAGGTTTGCTGGTCTGGGTCAAGCACCGGGCTCGGCGTGTCATGGGCGGTCAGAGGAACGGAGGTCCGGTAAGACAGGGAAATCCGCCAAGACCTTCCTGTCCTAAGGACCTCCGTTGTCTGTTCAGTGAGGTGTTCTCACTTGAGGCTGGTGTGACTGGCGCGACTGGTGGTGTTGGCGTGTCGTGAGAGCTGGACGTGGGGTTCTTGCCTGAGGATCGGTTTCGACTAAGAACGTCCGGCAATTGATGTGACTGGTGGGGCGGATGTTGCTGGTGTGTCGTTGCGGGTAGGGGCACGGACCCCGGCTTGATCATGGGATTGCTGAAGACCTACTGATCACCGGGAGGGTCCGTGCCCCTGCTGCCAGCATCCCTGACCGAACCCCTGTGGGTCCAGTTCTCCACGCTGTTGAAGGACGACGATCGCCCCGAATTCACGGCGACGCATCCGTGGGGGTGTCACCGGCGCCCGATCCCCAACCGGGTCGTGTTCGACCACGTGCTCGCCGCCCTGGTCCATGGCAGCGGTTACGAGCGCATCGCCACCCCGGGGTGTTCGGATCGCACGATCCGCCGCCGACTGCTCGACTGGGCCAAGCGCGACGTAGGTGTGGAACTGCTCAAAGCCGCGCTCGCCGCCTACGACCAGATGATCGGCCTCGACCTCGACGACCTCTCATTGGATGGGTCGATCACCAAATCGCCCTGCGGAGGGGAACTTTCGGGTCGGTCCCCGGTCGATCGCGGTAAGCAAGGCACCAAACGCTCGGTGGTCACCGACGGGCGCGGCATCCCCCTCGCCCTGGTCGGGGCCGGCGCCAACCGGCACGACTCACCGCTGTTCGAACCCCCATGCGCCAGATCCCGGACATGATCGGGCCGCTGCCCGACCAACCGTGTGTGCACCCCGACCGCGGCTATGACTCCACCCCAACCCGGGACCTGCTCGACGAACTCGGCTACGTCTACGAGATCGCCCGCAAACCCATCCCCGCCCCCATCCAGGCCGGGAAACGGTGGGTCGTGGAACGCACCCACTCCTGGATGAACGGCTACGGCAAGATCCGCCGCTGCACCGAGAAGCGCCGCAGCACCGTCGAGTTCTACCTGCACCTCGCCGCCACCCTCACCGTAATCCGCCGCCTCATCAACGAAGCCCGCACCCGCTATCGCTGGCCGGCCCGACCCACCACCCGCCGACTCAAGTAACCATCAATTGCCGGACGTTCTAAGATTCCGAACCGGTAAAGGACCCCACGTGTTTCGCTACTCTGCCATCTGCGACGTGCCCGAGGAAACCGTGGTGGCGGTGACCGCGTGGTTGTGGGCCCATCGGCGCCGGATCGGGACGCGGGTCGGGCGCCGCGCCGGGACGGTGCGGGAGCAGGCGAAGCTGGTGTTGCGCTGGTTTCGGGACGACGCCCCGCTCCGCCAGCTCGCCGCCGAGGCCGGCATCGGGATCTCCACGGCGTACCGATATCTGCACGAGGGTCATCGACGTGATCGCCGAGCAGGCCGCTGACCTGCATGAGGTGCTGGAACGCGGCCGGCGGGAGGGCTGGTCGCACGTGAGCCTGGATGGGACGTTGATCGAGACCGATCGGGTCGCCGCCCGGAAGGAGAACGGTCATCACCTGTGATCGTCCTATCCACCCTCCAACGAGGAAACTACTGAGAAAACCCCAGTCTGCCATTGGTTCTGCTGTCATGACCATCACTCGCACGGTCACGGTGGCGGCGGGGGTGTTCGCGCCAGGGCATCTGGGCAGGGTCGGGTGAGCTGACCCGGATCGTGCCCTTCGATCTGGTCGATGCGGTGCTGGCCGAGCACCGCGCCGGGCAGTGGCGGCTGCGGATGCTGCCCTCGCGGGTCGGGGTCTACTTCGTGCTGGCGCTGGGGCTGTCCCGGGGCTGGGGTATGCGGGGGTGTGGGGGCGGCTGACCGCCGCCCTGGACGGGCAGGCGCCCTGCCCGTCGCCCAAGGCGCTGCGGGACCTGCGCCGCCGCCTGGGCGCCGCGCCGCTGCGGGCGCTGTTCGAGGTGCTGGCCGGCCCGTTGGGTCAGCCCCGGACGCCGGGGGTGCGCTTCGGCCGGTACCGCACGGTCGCCTTCGATGGGTGCCGGTCGCTCAAGGTGCCCGACACGGCGCGCAACCGGGCGCGAGGTCGCCGCCACCAAGGCCCAGTTCCTGGGTCCGGCTGACCTCCACGCGCCGCCCACCCGTGCTGGCGCAGCTGCCCGACGGGTCGGTACTGTCGCTGATCGGTGGGGTGAAGGTGCGGATCATCACCGCCACACCGTGACCATCACCTGCCACGACGGCAGCGTCTACGGCGACAGTCACCGGCTGGCCACCACGCTGACCGATCACCGCGCCTGGCCCGCCGAGGCGTTGATCGCCCTCTATCACGAGCGGTGGGAACACGAGATCACCTACCTCGCCCTGCGGCATACCCTGCTCGGCGGGCGGGTCCTGCGCTCGGGCGACCCGGTAGGACTCGAGCAGGAGATGTGGGCACTGCTCGTCTCTACCAGGCGCTGCGCATCGCCGTCAGCGACGCCGTGCACACCGCCCCGGGCACCGACCCGGCCAGCTACCAGATCGCCGTGCAGACCGCCCAAACTCTCGTCACAGGCGCCCGCGGAATCCTCACCGAAACGACCGACCTGGCCGGCGACATCGGCCGCGCCGTCCTGGCCAACCTGCACCGGCCCCGGCGGCCCCGAGTCTGCGCCCGCACGGTGAAATCCCCGCTGAGCCGCGCTGGAACAAGCACCCACCCGGCAAACCCCGCACGTCCTTGCGTGTTGAATCGTTTCGGTTTGATGCCCACGGCCCACACCGGGCGCGCAGTGGCAACGCCCCTGCCGTCCAGGCCCCAGTCCGCGTCGTCGATGACCACCGCACTGCGCTTGGCCGAAGCGGGCAACATCGCCGCTGGCCGGTGCCGTCATACCTGTGCCTCCGCGCCGCACCATCCGCTTGTGCACGCGAGTCCCAAGGCCGGACAACCGCCGCTATGGGGCGGTGCCTGACTGATAGCTCTAGCCTAAGAATGGTGCCCGAACTAGTACTTGTCCCTGGGGTCAGGGTCTCTCTACACTCGTCGGCAACTAGCCGAGCGAGTAGTACTTCGGGAGGTAGACGTGACAGCAGGACAGGACCCCAAAGGCGCTGAGCGATCGCAGGTTGCCCTGTCTCCCCTGGATAGCGCGCCCACGAACCGATTCCACCGGCGGGTGACGTTTCTCTCTGGAATGGGGGTCTTCCTTGAGGGATACGATTTCACCAACATCGCATCAGCGCTGATCTTCCTTGTTCCGTATTTTGGTTTGACGACTGGACAGGTCTCGGCTCTGGCGGTTTCCACGTACATCGGTACGATTGCGGGCGCATTGGTCGCTGGCTGGATCGCCGACCGTTATGGGCGGAAGACCATGTACATGGCCGATATGATCCTTTACGGCGGTTTCGCTGTCATGTCCGCATTGTCCGTGTCACTCAACATGCTTATCGCCTCCCGCGTAGGACTTGGTTTCGCCATTGGGGCAGACCAAGCACTGAGTTTCACCATCATCGCCGAGTTCGCGCCCAGCAAGAGTAGGGGCCGCTTGAACGCATCCACTTGGGTTATGTGGACCGTAGCGAGCCTACTCACTTACGTGATCAGCTTTTTGCTTAATCCGATCCTCGGACAGCAGACCTGGCGCGTGTTGTTCCTGGCATCAATCGTTCCGGTCATCATTGTCCTGATTATGCGTAGCCGGCTCCCGGAGACGCCCCGCTGGCTACTCATGAAGGGACGCAGAGACGACGCAGCGCGCGCCATTGCCGAGACTCTCGGCGAGGCACAGGCGAAGGAAGGCCTGAGCGCTCTCGAACTTCAGCTCGACACGGGCCGCGCGCACGAAGTTGCCCGATTCAGCCAGCTGTTCAGCGGCTGGCCGCAAATGCGACGCACTCTATACATTACCTTTATGTGGTTTTGCGTGACCGTTAACACTTACGGGATCGGTTACTTTACACCCTACATCTTCAAGCAATTAGGGTTCACCGCAGAGCAATCCTTGTTCGGTGGCATGATGGTTGCCAGCTTCGCCGTGATCGGATCTGTGATCATGATGTTCTCCGTCGAGCGAGTCGGGCGGCGCACGCTGGCAATCACCGGATTTGGGCTACTGGCCATTATCGATTTAGCCATCAGTGTGCTCTCGGGAAACCTGATCTTCATCCCCCTACTGATCCTGTTCAGTGCTTTTCAGCTGTCGGCCTGGATTGGTCCGGCGGGGCTTGTTGGTGTGGTCGCTCCAGAGGTCTTTCCCACCAATATCCGTTCGTTGGGCACTGGCTTCGCGGCCGCAATGGGTCGTGCTGGATCCATCGTCGGCATTGTCGCGCTGCCGTTCCTGATCGCTCATGTTCAACTGCGCGGAGCCATGCTGTTCTTCTTTGCCGACGCCGCTATCGCATTCGTTGCCATGATCGTATTCGGGCGTGAAACTAAAGGGCAGTCATTAGAGGACTTGTTCAACGACTAGTGCAGGCCACCGAGACGGCGACGCGGAATTTACAAGCTGTCGGATCTATCAGAAGGAAGAGGCGGTGCCCAGATGACACAGCGCATCGGGATTGTAGGGTTAGGGGTGATGGGCCGTGCGATGGCCGCTAACCTCGCTAAAGACACAGACAGCGTCCTTGGCTTTGACGTTTCGGCAAGGACCCGCGAGGCCATGGCGGGCACCATACAGTTGTCCGATACCCTCGCTGAATTGGCGATTATCACCGACCTCATCTTGCTTTCGCTGCCCGGGCCAGATTCTTGCCACTCTGTGTTGAACGAGGTGTGCGCCAAGGCAGCACCCGGCACACTTGTGCTCGACACCTCCACGGTGGATCCGCAGACGACGCGCGACCTGGCCGCTCAGGCGGTTGCCAGTGGATTGCTCTTTATCGCCGCTCCGGTAATCGGCGGCCAAACTGGTGCTGAGAATGCTGCGCTAACTATCATTGCGGGTGGTTCCCCCCAAGCGCTCGAGCAGGCGAAGCCAACCTTGCAGCGGATAGGTTCAGACATCCACTTCGTGGATAGTCCACCTACGGCTGCCGCACTAAAGTTGCTTAACAATCTGATGTCGTTGGGCAACACTCTAGTCTTTGCAGAGGCGCTGGCACTGGCGGCCCAAGTTGATGTTCCTGCCGCCGTTGTCCATAATGTCCTGCGCAACGGATCTGGTGCCAGCACCGCCTTCGACCGTCGCTTCACGGCAAACATCGAACCCGGGTACTATGAGCCGGGCTTCTCGGTGGATCTGGCCATCAAGGATCTCCGCCTTGTTTGCGGCTTTGCAGGCGGCACAGGCCTTTCTCTGCCCAGCGCCGAACGGACACTGGCTGCCTTTGTCGGTCTCGCTGATGAGGGTCTCGGTGGCAAGGATGTGTCGGTAGTCGTGCGCTGGTGGGAAGAGAAACTGGGCCGACGCATAGGCGGTGCCTGATGGAGATACAAATCTATCCACTTGTGGCGGGCTGGCTCGACAATGACATCCACACGTTTGATCCGGCCGCCGAGACGGCTGCGCTACGCGCTCCAGCGCTGTTCTGGGTCGTTGCTGTCCCCGGAATGACCGTGGTCTTCGATACCGGGCCGAGCGATCCCTGGCTAGCTCAGCGCCGCGGCCGGACGAACTATTGGCGAAGTGACGAAGAGGAGCCGTCAAGGCAACTGGGGTCCATCGGACTGCACCCGGACGACGTCGATGCGGTGGTGCTCAGCCATCTTCACTGGGACCACGCGAGCAATTGGCATTTGTTTAGACGAGCGCGGGTTTACGTGCAGGGGTCGGAACTGGCCTACGCCGCAGCCCCTGAACCGGAGCACCGGCGGTACTTCGATACGGTTTCGGACCCTCCAGCGCTTTTGCCTGACGCGGCTGCCAGCGCGGTAAATGGCTCCTGCCTCGTGTTGGGGCACCCACAACTACAGCTGATTCCGTTGCCTGGCCACAGTCCCGGCTCGCAAGGTCTGGTGATCCGCACCGAGTCTGCGCGGATCCTTCTCGCTGGTGACACCGTTCCGCTACTCAGAAATCTGGTGGGTCGGCGGCCGCGGGCCAATGGAATCGCTACCGATGCTGCGGCAGCACGTGCCACCATTGAACAGATTCCCGGTCTTGCTACCGACGTCCTTCCCTCCCATGATCCGGTACTCGCCAACTACAGCGGACGCGACATCGTGCCTTTTCTTCCCGAGCTGCGCAAGGCTTGGGCGTTTGACCAAACATGATCGAGACGATAAAGGGAGCACCACATCATGAGCGAACGTACTGGCGGGCAGCTAGCCTCAGACGCCCTACGCGATGAAGGCGTGAAAACTGTCTTTGGACTTCTCGGATCGGCAACGATGGAGTTGCTAGATGGGCTTTATGACGAGAAAGGGATCCGCTACATCGGTGTCCGCGACGAGCGGACTGGCACGCACATGGCCGACGGGTACGCCAGGGTTTCCGGACAGCCGGGGGTCATGATCGCCGGCCAGAACGGGCCTGGAGTCACCAACCTGGTCACTGGTGTCGCGCAGGCACTCCGCGCCTACTCCCCCGTGGTAACAATCGGCGGAGCGCTGTCGCGGAGCCACCAGTACCGAGAGGGGTTCCAAGACCTGGACCAGCAGGGTCTGCTCGCGGCTGTGACCAAGCGCACGTACAGCGCATCGACGACCGACATGGTGTATCGCCTGATTCGGGACGCCTTCCGCGTTGCTCTCGCGCCTCGGCGCGGCCCCGTCCACGTCAACCTGCCACGGGACGTACTAGCGGGCAGCGCCACAGCACCGCCGGTGCGGCTGCCGATCGACCGTTCCCGCCCCGCGGGTCTCGCCGCAGCGACACAGAGTGACATCAACGCCGCGGCCGACCTCCTTGCCCGAGCCGCGCGTCCTTTCATCGTGGTCGGCGGTGGAGTGAAGTGGGAGGGACGCAACGAGGAGGCACTTGCCCTGGCACAGCTGCTTGGTTGCCCAATCGGCGCATCCGCGGGACACGGCGACGCTATTCCAACGCGGCACGCCCTTTCGATCGGACAAGTCGGTCCCCGTGGCAATCCGGTCGCGACCAAGGCGCTCGCAGAAGCCGACGTGCTGCTCCTGCTCGGGACCCGGCTCGGCTTTAACAGCACCATGTTCGCCGCCGACTCCATTTCGGCCGACGCTGCTGTGATCCACGTCGACCAGGATGCTACCGTCTTCGGTCGGGAGTTTCCCTGCACTGTTGGTATTGCCGCTGACGCTCCAACGGTCGCCGGTCAGTTGACCGCCCATCTGGCCGCTCATGTGCCGCCCAACAATGTGACGTCTCGAGCGCAACAGTTTGCCGCTGCCTACAGAGAGCTGTGGGAGGAGCGGGAACAGACGGGCACCGACAAGAGCATGCCGTTACAGCCTGGCAGGGTCTTCGCGGCACTTCGCCATGTCCTGCCCCTCAACACCATTTTCACGCTTGACGCGGGAACGATGTGTTTGCAAGCGACAGATGTACTAGAGCACGCTGGCGCTCCCTCGTTGCTCACACCGTTGGACTTCGGCCTAGTCGGCTTCTCTTTTGCGGCAGGACTTGGTGCGAAGCTCGCGGCCCCGGATCGCCCAGTGGTCAGCCTCATCGGAGACGGGGGATTCGGTATGACTCTCACCGAGCTGGCCACCGCGGTCGCGGAAGACATCGACACCACGGTGGTCGTCCTAGACAATGGTGTATGGGGGGCAGAGAAGTCCTATCAACGTGACTTCTTCGGTGGCCGGTACATCGGTTCGGACTTACACAACCCTCCATTCGAGAAGATCGCCGAGCTCTATGGCGCAGCCGGATACAGAGTAGGTGCTGCGGATGAGGTCGAGGACGTGGTCAAGCTGGCACTCTCGGATGGGCGTCCCTCAGTTGTCGTCGTACCCATGGATCCCGACGCAATGGTAAGCTTCCGCAGGGACTCATTCGCCCACCGGTCCGGATCGGCGCAGTGAACGGCAGCGGACCGGTCGGTATCGTTGGCGTCGGCCAGTTGGGACTGTGTTTTGTCCAGCGCCTGCGCTCGGCGGGCTTGGACGTGCACGCCTATGACGTCAACGCGGTTGCGCTGGATCGTGCCAAGGATGCGGGCGCTGTTACCCAAACCAGTCCGGCGGCGTTGGCGCACGACTGTGCGGTTGTCCTGGTCTGTGTGACCGGACCAGATGAGGTGCGCGAGTGCGCCCTCGGTAGGGATGGTCTGCAAGACGCGCTAAAGGCAGATGCTCTGGTCATTGACACCTCGACATCGCTTCCGGCTACGACCCGGGAAGTTGCGAATTTACTGGCCGCGCGGGGAGCGAAGTTTATCGATGCCCCAGTGAGCCGTGGCGTTCCGGCAGCTCTTGCTGGAACCTTGTCAATCATGGTAGGGGCAGACGACGCGGAAACAGTAGAGCGTGCCCTGCCGATCCTGAACCTGCTGGGCAGCGACATCGTGAAGGTGGGTGGTCTTGGCGACGGCCATGCCGTCAAGTTGCTTAATATGATGCTGATGGGAGCCCATCTTGTGGGCAACGCTGAAGCCCTTGGACTGGCCGCCTCGCGCGGTGCCGACGCCCATGCCATGATTGACTTCCTGAACCGGTCAGCCGGAGTTTCCTACATGACCAGCAATCATCTTCCCCGCTTCGCGCTATCCGGGAGTTACAGCTCCGGATTCAGTCTAAAGTTGATGGTCAAAGACCTTGGGCTGGGCCGCAGGCTAGCTGATGCCCTTTCGATCCCGATGCCATTGGCTGATCGTGTCTGGCATGCATACACCTCGACCCTGCGCCAGCTCGGAGACGTCGACAATATGCGGCTTGTGCCCTACCTGGCGGCATTGGCCGCTGGACGTAGTCCCGAGCAAGCGCGCACAGACGCGAGATCAGGACAACTCCCGAATCCGCCCAAATCTATAAGGGCTGCTCCTCCAAGTGATGTGGTCGCCACAGTTGCGGCTAGCAACGCCGTCGCGGCCGGTGAAGCCCTGCGCATCGCCACGGCTTCAGGACTCTCAATCTCCACCGCGTTCTCGGTCATCGACATGAGTAGTGGATCAAGCCAATTCACTGCGGAGCTGACCACCAGTTCCTTCTCCACGCCAGAGCCGTCCGTGACCGGAAACGTCGTCTCGGCGTCGGACGGCGCTTGGGCGCCGGTGCTCGGCTGGGCTGGGACTTTGGCAGACATCGCGGCACGATGGTCGTGCTCTTCAGCAGCCGACGCGGCGGAGACACTTCTCAGCTCGGAACGAAATGCGATCTAAATGGGCTACCCTGCTTGATGTGTGGGTCAGGTTCGAGACCGACCAAAACCGTGGGAGACCAACTGTTCGAGCGCCCGTGGTGCTGCCCTCCGCCGCGAGCTCGGCCGGCCCGCTGTGATGGGTGAAGCCGGGATTCCAGCGGGCGAAGTCGGCGGCCAGGTCGTTGTTGAGGACCCGGGTGCGGATCTGCAGGAATAGATGGGCGCCCTGTGGTGACCAGCGCATCTGCTGCTTCTTGACCCAGGGGCTCGGCAAAGTCGGGGGCCCGGTGACTGACGCGTAAATGAACCTGCTGGCGGCGCGGTTGGTGTGGTGACCACCCTGGTGCGGGCGTGCCAGAGTGCCCCAGGTGGCAACTTGACGTTGCGGCGGGGGCGTCGGGTGCTGGTGGTAGCGGTCAGGCGGTGGGTGTCAGTGTCACCTCGAAGCCCAAGTTGGCGAGCTGTGCGAGTGCCCGGCGTCGGGTGAGCCCGGGATTGACCCGCGAGAAGTAGTCAGCACCGAGCTCCTCGTAGGGCTGGTGCGCAGTGAGCATGTGCCATACCGAGACGAGCATCGAGTGCTCGGTGGCCACCAGCGCCCGTGTGGGTCCTCGTCGGCCGGCGAGGCGTTTGTATCTGGCTTGCAGATACGTGCCGTTCGTCCTGGCCGCGGCCATCGCCGCGATCCCTAAAGCTCCTTTCAGGTAGTGGTTACCTGGGCGGGTGTGGGAGGACTTGACCTTCCCCGCGGATTCGTTGTGCCCCGGGCAGACTCCGGCCCAGGAAGCCAGGTGGGCAGCGGAGGGGAACTGGCTCATATCGCCACCGGTCTCGGCGATGATGATCTGCGCGATGGTGTTGGACACTCCTGGCATCGTCGCCAGCAGCGTCACGGAGTCCGCGGAAGGGGCGATCGCGGTCTCGATCCGCTCGCTGAGCCGGTCGATGGCCGCGGTCAGCGAGTCGAACCGGTCAAGGTGCTCGCGGGCCAAGAAGGCATGTCGAGCGCGGAAGTTCCCTTCCAGAGCTTCGGTGAGTCGCTCAATCTTGTTGCGCAAACGGCCCTTCGCTAGCTCCGCCAGCTGGGCGGGGTCGTGTTGCCCGTCGATGAGTGCGGCGAGCGCGGCGAGTTCCACACCTTCGTCGTCGACGGCCCCGGGTTCCACACCGGTCTGGACGTCGTCGTCGGCGAGGTCACCGAGCGGGACGGGTTCGTGTTCGCCGACGTCCTCCCGGCCTGAACGCGACGGGACCAGATACGGGCAAGGATCAGATACGGGTGGCGAGGTCGGGTCGCGCCGCCACCACGTCGGGGTGGACGATCGCGGCGAGAGCTTCGACGCCGTCGAGCAGGCGCGGACCGGGTCGCACGGACGCGGCGTCGGCATCCACCGCCCACACCGGCACCCCCGCCGGCAGGTGCCCGGCCTCCCGGACCCGGAATGCAATGTCGACCGCCGCGGGCAGGTCGTAGCCACACGGCGCGACCACCACCAGGTCCGGTCGGCTGCCGGCGACGGCCTCCCAGGTCGTCGCCACCGAACGCTGACCCGCCTCACCCAGGGCCGGCGCGCCCCCGGCCGCCGCCACCATGTCCGGCACCCAGTGCCCTGCCGTGAATGGCGGGTCGGTCCACTCCAGCACCGCCACCCGCGGTCGGGCCCTGCCCGCCACCGCCGTAGCCACCCGATCAAGCCGGGCCTGCAACCGAGCGACCAACCGGTGCGCCGCCACAACGTGCCCCGTGCTCTGGCCCACCGTGGCGATGGCGGCCAGCACCTCGCTCAGGGTGCCCGGGTCGACGGTGAGCACCTGCGCCCGGCAACCCAGGTGGGCCAGCGCCGCATCGACAGTGCCGACGTCCACGGCGCACACCGCGCACAGGTCCTGGGTGAGAATCAGATCCGGATTGAGCTCGCCCAAGGCGTCCGCGTCGAGGCGATACAGGTCCTCACCGGCCGCGAGCCGGGCCCGCACCTGGGCGTCGATCTGGGCCGGTGTCAACCCCGCGGTCAACGTCGAGATCGAGACGATGCGCCGCGACCGGGCCTCGGGGGGAAAGTTGCACTCGAAGGTGACCCCGACGACATCATCACCCGCACCGAGGGCGAAAAGGATCTCGGTGGTCGAGGGCAGCAACGACACAATCCGCACCACCCGATGCTATCGGCCACCCAGCCCCCACCACCGACCCTCGGCCCACCCCGATACACGGAGCACCCGTCGTCGGACCGGCGCTCCGAGCTGGCAGGCAGTCCTGAGGTGAGTGCTTCCCCATCGCCGGCGGTGTGCGTCGCAGCTCGGCAAGCATGAACGTGCCCGGGGCAGCGAGGGCAGCCCTGTCACTCAGGTGCGAGTTTCTCCGGGCCGAGGACCTCGGTGTGATCGCCCTCGAAATGCACCTGGAATTCACCGCTGAGCATGCGGGCGATGACCACTCCCCGGCTGTGCCGGGCAACCCGGGGCCGCAGCCGCCCGCCGACGGGCTCCACGGCGATCACCCGAGCCGACATCAAAGCGAGGCGGTTCCACGAAGCCCGCGTCCACGCTCATACCCTCCATTGTTCCCCCGTGCCGGCCGCGGTCCCCGGGAGTGGCGTGTGGGTGCGGATGCGCACCCCGGCCCACCCGCTCTGGTGGGAGGTCGCCCGTGTTCTGCGGTGTTCGCTTCCGGCGTAGACCGTGCGGAACCCCGTGGCAGCGTGAGACGCCGACCAGATCAGCCGCGGGGTGCATCGCCACGATCGGTTGCGGCGACGCCGCGTCACTACCGTAGGTGGAAGGTTCTTCGCCCCGGGCAACTTGGCCGGGAGGCGGGGTAGCAGAAGTGTGAGGGAACGCCGTGTTCGAGAGGTTGGCCCCGTCACCCCGGGGCCAAGTCAGTTTGACATTGCCAAGAGGTTCACCGACCGCGCGAGGCGCGTCGTGGTGCTGGCGCAAGAAGAAGCCAGGATGCTCAACCACAACTACATCGGCACCGAGCACATCCTGCTCGGCCTGGTCCACGAGGGCGAGGGCTCGGCGGCCAAAGCACTGGAATCGCTGGGTATCGCCCTGGAGGGGGTGCGGGACCAGGTGCAGGAGATCATCGGCCAGGGCCAGCAGACCCCGACCGGGCACATCCCCTTCACCCCGCGGGCCAAGAAGGTCCTGGAACTGAGTCTGCGGGAGGCGCTGCAGCTCGGGCACAACTACATCGGCACCGAGCACATCCTGTTGGGCCTGATCCGGGAGGGTGAGGGTGTCGCCGCGCAGGTGCTGGTCAAGCTCGGTGCGGACCTGCCCCGGGTCCGCCAGCAGGTCATCGCGTTGCTGTCCAGTGGGCAGGGCAAGGAGCCGGCCGAGGCGGGCAAGCGCACCAGCGAAAACGTTCCGGCCACGTCGGTGGTGTTGGACCAGTTCGGTCGCAACCTCACCCAAGCTGCGCGGGAGGGCACCCTGGACCCGGTGATCGGGCGGGGCAAGGAAATCGAGCGGGTGATGCAGGTGCTGTCCCGGCGCACGAAGAACAACGCGTGCCTGGTCGGGGAGGCCGGGGTCGGCAAGACCGCAGTGGCCGAGGGGTTGGCGCAGGCCATCGTGGCCGGTGAGGTGCCCGAGACCCTCACCGGCAAGCAGCTCTACACCCTGGACATGGGTTCGCTGGTGGCCGGCAGCCGCTACCGCGGTGACTTCGAGGAGCGGCTGAAGAAGGTGCTCAAGGAGATCCGCACCCGCGGGGACATCATCC
>JAABUP010005863.1_pt1 | contig 18162 bp, 27 predicted proteins | sample 5559201 | NCBI WGS metagenome assembly JAABUP01 (sample SAMN10711887, study PRJNA513373) | rock metagenome | isolation source: Antarctica rocks | place: Antarctica
CATGAGATCCTTTTTTGCGCAGCAAGATCATATGCAGGTTTTCAAGTTCGTTCTAGACTGTCTTGATGTTTTCCACATTTGACCTTCGTCTTCTTCTATATGTGATCAGACTTGCTGGCTGGCTAAGGCATTGTAATCTCTCTCTCTCTCTAGACATGCCGCAAGCAGACTCGAAGTTTCCTCGGAAGCCGCGCCCCTCTCAACAACCAGAACAGACGTCCTAGCACAGTCTCGCAATGTCTGTGCGAGTTGTAATCATTGCTAAGGTATTGATCCATAAGTCTTGTCTTCAGTGCGATGTCCAGTGGAAGAACGACTTCTGCCAGTCCTTTTCCGCGGATAGCCCTAAGGCGTTGTCCCTGCAGGGCTTGCCTATTCTCTGGCGCAAGACTTTTGCTGCTGATGCGACCATTGACGGTGTGATCAGAGAGTTTTGTTCAAGACACAGGCTGATCGTCGACACTTGTATTCTGGAGCACGCTGGACACCCTCTGAGATGCGGCGTCCGTCTCGGTCAGGTGTTTGAGAATGTTGTTGCACTATTTGACGAAGCACTTACCCGTTCACGGCAGCAAGTCAGTTTGCGCGGCCAGACTGCACTGCGACATCTTTTGAACTACACACAAGGCAGCGCCTCATGCATGCCGTAAAGAGCCATCTCGGTAACACTGTGTCGCGGCATGCAGATTGGTGCTTCAGGACCAGCCTTGCTGCAGATGGAAGCATCGACTGCAGCCAGTCTTGCGGTGTGCGTAGCACATCTGCTTCACAGTTTGCCCGAGAACCAGGGGTCAGCACAGTGGAGCAAGGCTATTGCTGCCTACAGTCCTTCTGACACTTTCATCTATGGAAGTGCTGCGTTACAGCTGCTCAGTGATGCAGCAGATGCTCAACCATCAGCAACAGTGACGGGTATCAGCTTTGATGTGCGGCTGAACATGAAACCAGCCAATTTTGAGCCTTTGCTTCAGCTCTGTCAGTACCTCATATCTGGCACTGAACAGCATTCAGCAGCAGCAGAGTCACCTGCTGTTGCAGTCAGGGCACAAGCTGATGCAGACTCAGCTGAAGCAGATATTCGCGGTCTGTTGGACTTGGTAGTCGCAAACAGGCATTGCAGGGAGTTTCCAGCTGCAAAGCTGAATCTACCAGAGGTGTCAGCTCTGACTGACCCAGGTACAGATGCCACAAGTCAGTCTTGCTCTGCCTTTGTTCAACCGGATCCTATGCAACTTCTGGATGTGAGCATCAAATGCATTCACGACATGCACTGAAATTTTCCAGTGATCTGTCATGTTGTTGCATGTCGAAGCCAACCAGCTCTGCACAGACTTGAAGCACACTGCATGTATGTGAATCGAAATACAGGTACAGAATTGAGGCAAATAAAAGCCAAGGTTGGGCCCAAGAAGGTTGAGAGTGCGGAATCTGAGGCCGACACTCTCCCTAAATCCTTGCATGTGTTTCATGGAGACGATTCTTTGGATTTTGAGGTATAAGCTGCCTGGTCTGTTGATAGTGCAGATGTCATGATGATGCTTTATGCTGCCTGTAGCTCACTCACATGGCAACAGGTTGGTGCTGCAAGGTATGTGCCGCTAAGCCAGATTTTCTACGAGATCATTTGGTTCTTGTCCAGTGACATCACGAGGAGTCTTATATAGCACATGTGACATTGCAGAAGTTGGAGAGCGGTGAGGCTGTGGTGGTGATGCCTGAGGGCACATCGCCTGGGAGCACAGTGACAAGGCTACGAATTGCATGTTACGATGACAAAGATAGTCCTGTGGAGGGGGTGTCAGGCAGCATACAAGTGTCATAGACGAAAGACAGAAGAGTCGCACGATTTCAGGAGTTTGGTAGCATGGTCAGCCTGCCTGACCTGAAGGTGCGCCCTCACCACTCAGCCTTGCTCTAGCTGCCATCTGTTGTCATCAGGCAAAGCAATTCCTCTGATGTCATTGACAACACTGCCTGCAGCACTGACAGGAATAAATCACTGTGAGAAGCAATTGAGGTGACTGGTACCTTGCTTCTCACAATCATGTCCAACCTCAAACTAGACTGACCCTGAAGCAAACTCAATCTGACATTGTTGCCTTGTACAATATTGCGTTGCCTGCAATACCTGTGTCCCTTTGGTCCAGTCGAGATGTGCACTGTCTTCATCTATTTGGATACTTATCAATGGTAGTATGTAGGTGCCGCTGCAAACAACTGGGCTTGAAAAGCATTGGATACAGTTTGATATGGACAATATATTAGGGCCTCCACTCAGACTGAACATTCACATCCAGCCTGCCCTCCCCTCCAGTGGACCCTTGGACAACTCCGCTTCCAGCCAGACCCTGCCTTTAGAGCAGTCCTGTGCAACAAGACAGGAACTACAGCTGCCAGAGGCTAATCAGCACATCAGCAGCAGTTGTCTGGCCTCTCTGGTGTTGGTACAAGATGAGGAAGCAGTCCATATCAAGGTGGAATCCTTTGTCAGACACAATAATTGCACACTATTCAAGCTGCAGTTGCAAGCCTCCATGCATTCCCTGGTCTTCACAACCAGCATGCACTTCAGTCAAAAGCAACAATCCTTCTGTGCGCAACCTTCAAACAAGACTTTTTAGCCCTTGCAAAACATGTATGCTAGAGGAGCATCAAGAGCCCGGTGAAGAACTTGAATGTTGAGCTTCTGCACATAGAGTGTGAACTTTAGCCTTTTACAGGCTAAGATACTTTCCCTTTTCGCATGCCCTGCTCCAAGTAAGGTCAAGGATGTCAGTTGTGTCAAACTTGAAAACCACTCAGGAACAGCAGGCTGGTACATGTATGACAAGTCTAGCCTGCTCAACTTCTTGCAGCTCAGCAGCAATGCAGGAAGTGCAGCTTGCAAGTGTGTCAGCTCCAGCTCTTGTAGCAACGGCATTCTCACAGGCAGAAAGTTATTTACAGGATAGCAGCCTCTCAGCGCCAAGTAAGTCAGATGTGTAGCACAACCCAGATTGTGCAGCTCAAGCACTGTGTATGGTTCTGGCTGATTCTCCAGTTTCAAATGCTGCAGGGCTACTGCCTGGCCATCTGGTAGCCAAAGATGTGAATTGTCAAATGCACCCAGCTCTATAGAAGTCAGCTGAGTACAGTAGCTCAAGTCACACTCACTGCCGCCAAAGCCAAGCAGCGTCAAGGCTTGAAGGGATAGCAAGCGAGTAACATGCTTGCCAATATTTCCAGCGTAGACAAGGCATAGGTGACTGAGTAAGGGAAGACTTGCCAGTTGCATCAAGCTATCATTCTCAACAAACATGGCTCTTCTGGCAGCGCCATAGCTGCTGCCAACCCCGAGGCTAAGCGATGTCAGTCTGGTCAGGAACTGGATGTTTGCCATTGGCATGTGGTCTAGTTGGAATGAACAGTTTAGCTGCACAAGCTTTCCAGCCAGGGCATTGCATGACCTCAAGGTGTCTGCCAGGTCTTGCATCCCTGTGAGCAGCGTAGAGTGAGAGTCAAAATGACAAGCACGTAAGGAAAAGTATTGGGTGCATTGGGGCACTAAGCGCTGTTGCATGGTGAATTTCATAGTGGCTGTGCAGACCGAAAGACTGCCAGCGGCGCTTCACCTGACGGCCCTAGATCCAGCAGCTCCAGTTCAGGTCCGGAAGCTTGAACCCGATCGAGAGTCTGAAGCAGGGTTGGCAACCGCCAATCAAAATCTGTGCTTTTATACCTAATGCTCATGCGTTCGACGTTGGTTGCTTGCCGTGCAAGCCAGCTGAAGAAGCAGCCATCAGTGCCTAAGCTTATGGCGGCAAACGGCAGAGTGAAGCGTTCGGTGTCATCGATCAGCAGTCGTGTGCTCTTGCGCGCTCCATTAGATAGGTTGATTTCAATGCTTTTGGCCCAAAGGCAATTACGCGTACACTTGAGGCACTCTTTCCAGGATCTGCAAACTTGCTGGCACGATAATTTGCTTCTGACGGCCAAGTTGCAGCAAGAGAAGATATGTTGAAGTAACGTATCAGGCATTCCGCCATAATCTGCTGCCAGCACCATGCTTGATGACCAGCTCAGTCTGGCAACAACAACACGACAACCTGCAGGGTCAACCTGATGCCGAAATTCAAATTGTACATTTTCATATTCTTAATTCTTCACATTCTTCTTCATTAATCTTTCTGCACTCATCAGCATTTTTCATTTACTTTACAGAAATTTCAGCAGCATGCTGTCCACGACCACCTCGATGCCAGTGTTACATCCCGAATAGGTCAAGATTCTGCCTTAGCGCGGCCCTCCATTCTCGAATTTGAGCTCAAGAGCCTCTAATACCTAGAGAGCTTGCAAGAGAGAGAAAATAGAGAGGTATAACAACGATGTGGACAGTTCTATGTATGTCTTCTGCATGTTCGGCTATACGTCAGGCCAGCAATGTGCAAGAACATCAATGATTATCAGCAAGGACAATTGAGAAACAACCACGGTCACTCTTGCTCGCGGCAATGTCTGTATTCAAACACTAGTGGACAAGCGTGTGTCAAAACACTAGTGAATTGTCTGCACTGTAATGTATACACTGCCATTCTGCGCTGCTGACTGATTCCGCTTTTGCCACTGCTGCTGGTCACATTGCTGTTCAGGCTGCGGTTGCTGCTCTTGCTATAGCTGTCAGTGTCTCTGCCTATGTGGCTGGCATGGCTATAGTAAGGCATTGCACTGTGCCATATAGTGCCTGTAACATTGTGCAACCAATAGCATCTGGTGCAAATGTGTATTAAAGGTGCACGCAGTGCAAATGCACTAGCGTAGTACCAAATATCAAGTAGCAGTGAGGTTCAAAACACACAATCAGCAAACCAGTCATGATCTAGAGCTTGCTGTACTGTGAACTCACAGGCTTGCAGAGAGTCCTTCAAGTGTTGCCCATCAGAACTTAAGTCACGCACACCATTAGAGGCTAAGAGATCTCCAATCAACACCAAGTCGCACATGGGAGTCCATGCTTGCAGGTACATCGCAGGCCTAATCTTCCTTTTGTGACCTGCAAGAACAGCTTGCTCATTGCAACATTTACCGTGAAAATTTAACGAGCACAACAGCATTGGGCTGCCATATCAACATGTAGTTGACAAAGTGAGCGTAAATAGCGTGATTAGACGCAGTACATTGAGATAAGCAGTTGAATGTGTGAGGTAAGCAGATCACAGTTGTTCAAAAGACCAACAGCCCACCTGCAGGAGTGAAGGGGACCTGCCCAAGCTCACAGGTAAACTCCATGTCTATGAGCACAAATTTGGTGGGCACTTGAATGATGTTCTGCCACCGAATGTCAGTGTGCCCCAAACCAACAGCTTGCAACGCTTGCACGGCCAACAGCATGCACCTGCACCCACCGCTTGTTTCAAACGTCCGACAGAGTCGGTGCAGGATCTTGTTCAAAGGTCTGAGAGAGTGCAGACTTTCAGACAAGATCCTGCGACAACAGAAATGCAACAATACGAGAAACATCATTTGCAAGCACTGCCACCTTGGTAGCATCCATTGCGCAGATGATGCGATGCATGTGCAGAGCTCCGACATAACATTTGAAACCATGGTGTGTGCAGTACTTGATTTTTCGTGGTGCATTGCACAGGACCTTGTCTACGTGCTGAAATCTCAAACTCACCTGATGCATGTCTTGAGCCCTGCTTGATCTGGAAGAGTGGTACCTTGGCCCACTGGGAGACCAACAGGCGCCAAGTATACCGCATACTCAGGCTTGCGCTCCCTTTTCTTTGGCGCTTTGCTTGCTTGAATTAAGTATGGGCAGCCAACAATATCTCTGTAGACTCGAGTCATGAAGTCTGTGCGTTCCGCTGGCCATGCGTCTGAAATAGCTACACGCTTGCGCACACATCCATCAAGATATTCAATAGAGCTAAAGGCGGTCTGCCGAGTGTAGCCCAGTTGCAAGAAGCTGATAGGCAGTTGCTGAACTTGTGCCTTTAGGATGGCATACAAATGAATTACGACAACAATCAAGCTCAGTTTGCCCTGCAGGGTGTGGATCCCATGTGGATGGCCAACTCTGACCGCCTGTTGGCCATGCAGCTGGAGCGCACAGATTTGTAAGTGGGGACCAGCGGAAGCATAGCTTAGCATATATTCCACCTGAACGCAAAGTTGACTATTTAGGCTGACAGAAGTCCAACAACTCAATGCAGGGTTGTAAATGGCTTTATGGGAACATGATTGATGCTGGATGGTAGGTACCTGGCAGGAACAATCAGCTGGAACGCCTGTAGATTATTATCATTATTATTGATGCTGAATGTCATGCCATGACTGGATCAAGCACAAGCAGAATTTTGCAGCACCTACCTTGCCGTGCAAAGCTGCTCCCCAACTCTTCAACTTGTCAGTCAACTCTGACATGGCTTGGCTCATTTCACTGCTCTCTGTCATGTCCTCGCCTTTGAAGAGCAGGGCGCCTTGAAACGACACCAGCAGATCTGGCATGAAGCTCCTCATTGTTGCTGATTCTTCATTGCTGTTGCGCTTACGCTGCAGCTGCACTCCTGTTGCTGTGTCGTATCTGCCCAAGCAGCTCCAAATTCTATACATCAGCTGATCCACATGCCCTGCCAGGCAGAGGCTCGACGTTGAGCAACTTCTGCTGTTTGTTGCAAATTGCATGTTTCACTACACCAAAGACTCACCTCCAATGGTAGTCTCATCTGTAGGTTGGAATTCCTCAGAACCAAGAGCGCTGCCGATCAGTGTAGCTAGGGCTTCTGCCCCTGAGACAGACAAAGGCTCAATGATATGAGCCAAACTGCTGTCTTGAGTTGTGAGTCTGTGGTACATCGCCTCCGGCACAGGCAACTTGGTTGGCAGTGCGGCGGCCAGGTATGATGCAAGATCTGCAAAGGGAGGGGGTTGCTGCAAGGGTGGCTGCAGCAATTTGTTGACTTTGTTTGAGGGGTGGTCCCTTGGCAGCTCTTCTGCAGTGAAAGAGACACCATTCAGCGCTTGCAGCCCAGACAGAAGTTGATCTGTGGCAGAGACTGCAGATAACTGACATAAGCTGCTAAAGGCCTTGGAAGGGACAGCGCATTTCTATATTGTGTTACAAACACTTGATGACAAATTGCAGACTGCAGCATGAATGCTAAGACCAGCTCAGACGCAAAGCAAGCAGGCTTTTGAGTGCAGTAAAGCTATTGCGAGCAGTATTAGACAAAACTGGAGGATATGTCACAAGGCGCAGCTGCTTTACACATTGACTATGTGGTGCAGATATTGCACCTGCCAATGGATATGTGTAGGGAGCTCTGGAGGGTCCCAGGCCAGCAAACATCCCTAGCTTCGAGTACTTTCTGTGTCAACATAAAGTTACACAACACAGCAGAATCTGCCCTCAAGACACAGCTGAGGCTGACAGCCTGTGCTGAGACTACTCAGATGCCATGCAACAATGCTTCCTAAATGGAATATCCAGACTTGGATCTGCAATACACGGCCACTTCAATGAATGCCCGGTGCACGAGCAAATGATATGGAGTCTGCTATGACTGGCAACATCACCTACGGCTGATCACCACTCATACCAAGCAGTGGAAGAAGTGCTGACCCACACCTGGTTTGGCGACCATGAGCTTGGTATCTTTCTCTTGCAACATGATCCATCCGGTGCCCAGCTGGATCAGCCAGCCTCGCAGAAATTTGACCTTGTCCATGTCTTCAGCCTCCTCTGCTGCTGCGAGTGAAGTCTGCGTCTCCAAGATCTGTCCAAGGACAGCCTTGATGTCTTGCTGTACCTCTTGGAGACGATCTTGATCTGCCATCCTGGATCAAGGCCGTTGGCATGTGGACAGAACGGAGCAAAGACAGTGCTGAGCTGACAACAGCAGCGAGTTCACAGTATGAGAACACAGCAGGCCTCAAGCGGTGTGGCACAGTCAGGTTGTGGCAAGATTACAGGCTGCGGCACCTAGCAGTTGAAATCGATGTTTTCCTGGAGTGCATTGTCAGAACGGAAGTGGATCTGACAATGGAAAAAGCGTCGCCCGGTTTCAAGCGCTGAGCCCCTGCTGAAACGTGGAGACGCTGGCCCGCTTGCTCTAGCCTACTTGTTTTCACAGTGCGATGCTGTGGAGTTCCACACGAAAAGCCACGAAGAGAACAAGTCCGCTTGTGGTGCCAATGCCGTCGGGCCTATGGAGTCTCTGCCTTCTCGTTGCTTCTTTCCTGATAAGAGGCTGGGGCAATTTGGAGGGCATGGTGGTCGATTATGTGCTGCTGTGAGCGCGTCGCTCCTGCAGCAGCCGCAGTGTGCCCCTTGGCTTTCGGTGTGTGTGCGCGTAGTTTCTCGTTAAAGCCCAGATCTCAGCGCAGCGCAAGCATTGCAAGCACCTCACAGCCTCTGCCACATGAAGCATTTAGTCAACAATGTGTCATAGCCTGATCAAGCAGCTGCAGAAACAAGCAAGCTGGTTTTGGTGGCTTCATGGATTTGTGGCGCAGACCAGAGGGTCTAGAACTGCTTGACAGGGAATGCTGATGCTCTGAGTCACCGTAGCAACCTGTTCAAATCTAGCAGGGTGCGACGCTCCCAGCCAGTGCTCGCATTGGTGAAGAAGTATGTGACGTCCATTAGTGAACTGTCTGAGCACCTGACGACACCCTCACAAATAGTGCTTGGGGAGTATTGATACCCCGATCATTGTCTGTTGAAAGTGTTGATGCGCATGCGCGAATGCATGCGCTAATGCATGCACTAACCAGGCATTGTCAAAAAATCTCGAGAAATGAGATTCAACGCCAGGAAATGATCGATTAGTAGCATGCTTACAATCCTTGGTCAGACATACAAGTTACAATGCAGCATACGGTAGTGTAACAGACTTTCAAACCCCCAGGGTTTGGCCCATCAGGGATGGTGATGAAACAAACATATGGGTGTCAGTGTGATTGCTGAGAACAAAACCAGCTATTTCTTGGAATTGGATGTGCCAAACGGCTTCAAATGACCATTTTGAAAAGCGGCTTCCAACGCCACCGCTGCAAAAGCAAATGTAAGCATGCTCTCTCCAGCAACTAGGGCAGCCTGCACAACAAGGCAGTCCAATAAAGATGAACTGCAGCATCATGCATGCCATACTGGCACAACCTGATCAGGCCGCCCCTGTCCCCCTCCCCCTTCCGTACAAGGGCAATCTAGTCTAAATGGACTGCAGCATACGGAGTACATGCTTGCCATACTGAGCAAGACATGGTCAATACCCCTGCTGCCATAAGTTTGCACATGCTGTTGCTAGGATGTCAGCATATGTCAGCAACTAAAGCATGGTATATTTCTGTGTTGCAGCAGGGAGTCAGTTCTGCACAACACTCATGCTGCTCTTGCACAGCATGGCCAGCAGCCAGCTCAGGCAAACATTTAAATCATGGACCCTAAATGCATGCACAACAGGCTGTCATGGGGACAACAGAACAGCAATTGCTTGATGCCCAAAGCCTCGCACCTGAGCCAAGAGCTGAGGTGTGAAGGGGTTGCCCACAGAAAGCTGCAGCATGTCAGCCTGTGCACTCCCGCGGACTAATCCAAATGCTGCCACCACACCACCCTGCACCATTTGCAGCACTGCAGCTTGACAACAGAAACAGACAAGTAAGTCCAAGTTTGTCCAACACAATACCTTGTGACCAAAGCAGCTTGGACAATGCAGCGTCAGCAAGAGTAGGTGCATGATGTGCTTGTGTCTGCAAGCATACACAACTTTGCAAAAGATAACAAGCAGGCAAACCCCTGACAAAGACTCTAGGAAAGGCATGTGTTACAAGTATGCTGCAAGCAGCAGACATGATTTGGTCTATTGTGAATGACACCTCTAGTTTCCTTAAGGCAATTGCACATGATATGTGCACCAGCAGACAAGCACCTTGAGCTGCAAGTTCTGCAGGTCTTGTCTTATGGCATATCGGAAAGTGACACCAAACAAGGTGCAGGACACTAAACAGACCGCTGCTGATAGGGCAGCGCTGATAGGGGGGTGGCCCGCTGCCAAAATGTAGGGCAAGCTGGCAAGCCCCCCTGCCACCCCTGCTATTGCTGCCGCCTTGCCAGATTCTACCTTTTCAGCTGCCTGCACATTAAGCATAACCCTATAACTGTGGGTGTTATACCAGCAGCTCAAGCTTGAGACTGCCACTGTTGTGTAAGAGTACAGGCGCTCCGGAGCTCATGACACATGTGACAGACTTTGTGCAGACATGTTTGGATTGGACAGTGATCTCTTCAGTCCTGTGCTGTTTAGCAGCGTTGAAATGTCCAGCGATGGTTGATGACTACATCCTCACTTGAACAGCTGTGTCCAGATGTGTGTGTATGCCTCCATCTGCACCATGCCATTGCAGCATGCACAATCTTTGCCATACAACATGCACAGCCGTGCATGGCATCAGGAACAACCATTCATTGCAGCACGCACAACCTTTGCCATATAACATGCACAGCTGAGCATGACATCAGGAACAACCATCCGTTGCAGTGCAGCTCATGTACAGGATGTGTGACAGTCATGGCCACAGCAACTCCAACTGAGACTTGTCACTTGGCACCACCAAAAACAGAGTTACACTGGAAGATCAGCTGCCGACCTGGTCAATGGAGGACTGCCACCTGGCCTGCTCCTCTTCTGCAACCATCAGCTCATTAGCTGCAGCCTGCAACACAGCAGGACAGCGCACTCAAGCTGGGAATCGCTGGCTTCATCACAGAGAGATCAGCTGAGACTGAAGCTGAACCTGGACGTGAAGCTTGCAGGATTGTGCACAACAGGCAGAGGTGCAAATTTGAATGCTGCATGACAGATGCTGGCAGGGTGCTTTTCAGATAAGCTTCAGGAGAAGCCTTGTGCAGCACAATCAATGCTGTTCACACTGGTCTTCAGCCTAGCAAGCACACGCCACAGAATTCATGAAGTCTTACCTGCAGCTGTTCTGCAGCATGGACAACATCTGCTTGAGATCCTCGCTCACTTGCTGCTTGGGCCTGCGCCAACCAGTATGCTGTGTTACACAGCTAGCTTTGCTCTGTCCAGATTATGCTGTCTGCGGTTTCTAACACATGCCTGTGGATGGCAGGCTTGCCTTGCTGCCATGGCATGGCTACAAGCAGCGGAATGGGCCAAAGCTTTCACAAGAGCATATGCCCCTTCACGGGGTAGGGCCTTAGCCTCAGCAGGATCTGTAATCTATGCTGGCAACCATCGGGGTAGCCTTGTACAATAGGCCTATCAAGACTAAATCAATGGGCCAAAGCTTGCATGGGGCTGATACCTTTGCCTGAGCTTGTATGTTACTCTACATGGTGGGTTGTCAAGTGCCATGATGTTGCTTGCCAAGAGGGTCAGCCATGGTGTGCAAAAACAGAAATCAACACATGCCTGAAAAGGAGCCTTATGATGTGCTTGGTGTCAGTTGCTCGCAAGTGGGGATGAGATCGATATGCATATACTTGCATCAATTCACCTGTTGCCTCTCTAGCTGGCGGTTATCTTGAGGTGAGCTCTGAGCAGCCTGCCTCATCTGCATCGCTACCTCTGCCTGAGCTGCCTACACATCAAAGTACAGTGAGACAAATGCCCTTGGACGGTGACTGGCTGGGTAGTTGTATCCAGCAGCACATGTATGGTCTTGTGCTCACTGAAAGGGCCTGTGTAGCCAGATTGACCATGCACACCATGGAATTGAGTACATCCCGCATACCAGCAGCAATGAGGCAACTCATACAGACAATCTGCAGAAGAAGTCACCTGAAGCGCAGCCACCTGAGCAGCTGCTCTGCTGACTTTCTGCAACCTGCAGCACAGACAAGACTGATTGCAACTCATATGCAGTCAAGGCAAACCATACTGTCATACTATCACCAGGCAAATTGATAGTGATGCTGTGCACTACTGCTGCTGATAGAGGTGCAGGTCAACGCCACAAGCCATTAAGCGATCAGAAAATCAAGACCATGTACCTGGCTTTAGTTTCAGGACTGTCCTGAAAACACTGCTCTGCTACCTCGTGCAAGGATGCCTTGTGCTGCAGGCAATCAAGGTGTCGCTGCTTTACTGTGTAATTTAAACAGTGACTTGCAGGCAAAGCATGAGATAGTGTTCTGTCCTGACCTGCAGAGCTGCCTCCTGGCTGCTTTTGCTGCTGCCATTTTCCTCCGCCTTTGCTTTGACCCTGCGCGACTGTTTTTGACCTGTGCAGCGTGTTGCTTGCTGAGGACTCCTGACACGACTGGAGCAGTGGGATGTCGCTTGAAATCGCACAGCGACTCTCACCTGTGGACTGGTTCTGGCTTGTGCAACGCTTCAAACGAAGGTGGGACCCGACCGGTGCACCCGACCGCCAGGCTGCACTCTGTTGCACTGTCGACGACATGTGCAGGTGCTGACAAGGCATACAAGGAGGTGTGGGTATGCTAGCGTATGCGATGCCGACACAGCTGAGCTGGGAGGCTCAAACGGGATGCGGCCCTCGACAAGGCAGTATTTGCGTCGAAAGATCTCAATTCTAGTACTGCAGCAGTCGGAAGACAAAGTTGTGACCAGACGCAGAAGATGTTGCAGGAGCGATCTCGAGACCTCTGACTGGTTTCGGAGCTGTACCATAAAACTGTCGTTCATCATGATCACGCAAACCTTCATCGCATCGACTTGACATGCGCACTGTCACCAGCAAGGTATCTCACTTGTCCCTGGCAAGACTCCGAGGCCAACGGTCGACGTCAGTGATCTTTGCGCAACACAGAAATCATAAGTCTCCTTCTCAGCTTGTTCCACGTCCAAGCTTGTCCCGGCTTCCTTCAAAACAGCGTCTTGTTGCTGCTCGACCAGCCTCGAGATCTTCAGAAAGGCAAGTGGCAATCTGTGTGCCTGTACAAAAGGCTGCAAAGCGGAATGCCTTCTGTACGGGGTGATGGTCCGAGCATATGCAAGCAGTGGCCTTGCAGGGATCTGACATGATGGTGATCCCTCTATATTTGACGTGCAGTTTGGGCTTTGCCATCGCAGCAAGCATGACCGAAGCTCCGGTCGGGGACTGGAAAAGCCCCATATCCAGCGAGCTCATAGTGTCCCAGTCTATCAGGCTTGGATCACCAATTGTTGCCCAGGACGGCTCTTTGGTATGGTCTGAAGGTCGACCAACAGAGGGCGGAAGGCAGGTCCTGGTGCGGAGGTGAAAGTTTGTGACATCTCTGGACCCCAATTTGTATATTCATCAGTGCTCTGCACCTGCTTATCTGTATCCTGACAGCCACAATCTTTCGTCAGCAAAGTTGCATTCCACATCAGAATGACGTCTACAGGACCTCTGATGGCCAGATTGAGGACATTCTGTCTGACCCAGCATTCAATGCAAGGACTAGAGTACATGAATATGGTGGTGGGGAGTATGTGGTTGGCAAGGATGCTGTTTACTTCTCCAACTTCAAGTAAGGAAAAACCTGCTTCACATGCATATAATTGCCACTGCCTTGTGCGGCATCAAGCTTGTTCTTATGCAACATGGAAGGTTTTGCTTGGCAGTACATGGCAAATTGTTTCACCATGTGCAGCCATGATGCATAACTAACACCCCAACACAAACAGACCCCTGCAATCAGATCTTTGCAAAGATCCAGACTATACTTAATTGCAGCTGTTTTCTGGTGGCAATGAGTGTGGTAACCGTAATTGTCCTGGCACTCGCCGTTCAAGATTGTGCAAAATACTGAGGCCACTGTCCTACCCAATGGCAACAATGCTGATGAAAACCAGCAGCAACAACATTACTGATGTGGCAGCTGCTGCTGTTGCATGTCAAGTTTGCATGGAGGCTCTACATGTAGAACCCACATGCCAGTCACAATATCTCAGACCACTTCAGCTTACTGGTACAAGGCATGTCCTGCAAAGTACCTGTTTGAGATGTCATGCATCCATCTGGACTGCAAGTTTCAGTCTGGCTGACATGCTGTTTTGCCTGTGCAGAGATCAGAGGCTGTACAAGGCATCCCTGACCAGCAAGACATGTGACCTGCAGCCACTCACAGCTGAGGACAGCAAACTCAGGTTTGCTGATGCTGTGATTGATATCAAGCGCAACCGGCTGATCCTTGTTTGTGAGGATCACTCCAAGGAGGGCGAGGCAGTCAACACCATCAGCTCTGTAGGTCAGACTCCAATGTGCTTCAGACATCCTTCATGCGATGCATTTGCATTTCAAGCTGCATCCGTGCTGCAATTCCTGCTGCAAATGTGGTGGTCTTCCCTAGCATGTGCCAAGCATGCCTCATCACATGGGTCATTGAGGCCAAGTCACATGTTTGTTCGCACCAGCTTGCTCTACAAATGAGTGTCGGGGCTGGCTTGCTGTAGGACGCCTTTCAGATCTGCAGTGCTAGCAAGCTGCTGCAGCCATGCCTGGACTCTTTGTTCAATCCTAGATACCAAGAGCATTTCCTTGTCAATGATGCTTCACTGCAGCCGTGACGACTGACAATGTGCTTGATAGAATCTATAGCCCAGGCAGCTGACAGCAGTCACTGAACTACTCCCATGTGAGTCCTGTCTTTCTCTCCTGAACAGCACAATCAATCAAAATCAGGTCCTTGCTTGTAATGCAGATCTGGACAGTGGAAAGACTGCGGTGCTTGCTGGTGGTCATGACTTTGTGGCAGCCCCCCGGCTGAGCCCTGATGGCAGCCAGCTGGCCTGGGTAGCCTGGGACCACCCCAACATGCCCTGGGATGACAGCATGCTGTATGTAGCTCAAGTTGATGCAGATGGCTCTCTGAGCAGCACTCGCAAGGTGAGCTGTGGAAAGTTTTGCAGTCTTAGAAAGGTTCTACATGTATCTTGCACGGCCATCTGTGCAGTACTTGCAAGGTCAGCTTTGAGCTGACAACACTGCTGGTACTTTACGCGTGCCCAAGTTCATCTACTTGGGTAATTTGTTTAGCTGCTGGTGCACTGTGCCTGTAGGCTCACCACAATTACGCCCCAGAACCACAATCTGATCAACCATGGCACTCAGATCTTGCACACAAACAGTCAGGTTCTGTTTGACGCTGCATTCTCCACCTGTGCTAGTTGGCCTGAATGTTCACAAATCACAACTGGCATCAGATTTGGACTGCAATGTTTGACATGAAAGCATGAGGCTGTGACAGCTAAAACACCTCCACAATGTAGAAAAATGTGTTTTTCTGTCCCCGGATGTTTTCTGAGTCTAGATTTTCAGAGTAGGGATGACGTCTCTGAATCGAAATAGACGTTTTGGGATTGAAAAGAGCTGTCTGTGCCTGCTGTAGGTGGCCGGCGGGAAGGATGAGTCAGTGAGTCAGCCCCTGTGGACACCTAAGAACGAGCTGTTGTTCATTTCAGACCGCACTGGCTGGTGGAACATATACAGAGAAGTCAATGGGAAGGTGATCTACCTGCTGCTGCTGCTGCTGCTGTTGACGCCTTTGGGCACAGGGCAATCACTGTGTCATCAAGGTCTGCAGTGTTATCAGGTTTACATTGGATGGCATGGTGCTTGGTCAGCCAAGCAAACAAGCCGAATCTTGCGCTGTTGACATGGAAGGTGTTGCACTAGCATGGTCAATCAACACAAGGATCTGCATGTGGAGATGGTGCAATGAAGCTGACAGTGGTGAAGTGGATGGTGCGATAAAGTCCAAAGTGGTGAAGTGGATGGTGCGATGGTGAAGTGGATGGTGCAATGAAGTTTACAGTGGGGAAGTGGATGGTGCGATAAAGTGTACAGTGGTGATGTGGATGGTGCAATGAATTTTACTGTGGTGACGTGGATGGTGCAACAAAGTTTACAGTGGTGAAGTGCATGGTACAATGAAGTTTACAGTGGTGAGTTGGATGGTGATGCAGGCAGAAGCAGTTGTGACAAGGGAAGCTGAGTTTGCGGGGCCGGCCTGGATGTTTGGCAGCAGATCTTACCAAGTACTGCCAGATGGCAGGTCAGTGCACCAGCCAACCACCATTGTGGGAAAAGACCTGCTAGGAGTGTTCACGCTTGCAGTCCCTTCTGCATCCTCAATGCTTGGTTGTTATGGCTGGACGCCTATCTCTGCTGCAACAGACTGGCAGAAGCTTCTGAAGCAGCTTCTGAAGCAGCTGCAGAATCAGCTTGACAACAACAACTTGATACATGCAGCAAGCAGAGCCCAATCATTATGATAGACATCATCGCTTTCTGCTAGCCTTGACATTGCTTTTGCAAGCCTTGTATGCAACCCAAAATCTGCCAGAGCAACAAACTCTTGACATGGTCCACAGCTTTGCTATTTGGTTCAAGCCTTTCCAACTGGGCAGCCCGGTACAACACTTGCCTTCTCATCAAATTGATGCCGAAAGGCGTAGTCTTTTCTTGTCTTTTCTAGTCAAGCCTTGCCTGACTTCAGTGCTGCCTACACACAGGTTGCTAGTGGAGTACTCAGACCCTGCAAGGGCAGGGGGCAGCTTGGCAGTGGTGGACCCAGCCATGGGTACCCTCACTGACTTGCACACCCCCTTCACCAGCTTTGGCAGCCTCTCTGTAGCCCAGGTAATTATTTGTTATTTATGATCTATGTTTTATTGTTTATTATCATTTATTATTTCTTGTTTGTTATTTGTTATTTATTTATTTATTATTTACTATTCATTACTCATTTATTACTGTTCAATAACCATTCTTGTGACCTCCACACGGTCACATCACCATATGCTGTGCTTACCCTGGAATGTACTGCAAGGCTTGTGGAAAAGGCCACCCTCAATAGGCTTTCTTGACCTGTTCAGTTCTGTATCATGCACATTGGCAGACAGTGGCAGAAGGACTGAGCTTCCTTGTGAACAGGTTGGGGGTAAGTTGCTGGTGGCCACCACTGGAGGCAGTTCCCAGAAGCCCTCTGCAGTAGCCCTACTGGAGGTGGGCAGTGTGGATGAGCTGATCAAGTCTGAAGCTCATCAGTGGCAAAGCATACGCCTCTCCACCAAGAGTGAGGTAAGAACTGCCTCCAGCACAGCTTTGGCATGAAATGCTTGGCAGGTTTGAGGTCTACTCTGTGTTTGACTTCATCGAGCATTTGTGTGCCGATTTGCTTGTGCAGTGTGACATCATTTGCTGACACTGATCTAGTGTACACTACCTTGTGTGAGTATTTCATGATGACTGCATTTCAGTTGCGGCCATAGTTGAGTAGGATGACATGGGCTTGACAAGTGCACATGATGGACTTTCTGGCAGGTGTGCCATGCCACAGCACATTGTCATGTGACAATGGAACTGCAGTGAGAGAGAGATTGCAATGTTTGCAGTGCAATGTGATGTTCATTGCGCATGTCACAGCCCATTATTGTGTGACAATGGAATTGCAGTGCAATGTGGTATTCAGCATGCATGCCACAAGAGACCTTGAGTTTGCTGAAGCCCCAGTATGTTGGCTCAATCAGTACTCAGCAACTGTGCTCCATTGTTTTCTGAATTGTTACAGAGGCATGTGGCATTGCCAGCCTGGCTTCAGGTGGCCAGTCAGACCAAAGCATTGCTTTGTTAGTTTGTCATTCTTGTCTGTTTTGTTTTCTGATGAAATACTGCAATTTAGTCAAATGGGCAAGCTGGCCCCCAACGACTGTAAAATCCTTCACTGACTGACTGGCTGTGAGTGCATGCTAGAACATGGCAGTCTTATCACATTCTGAGGCTTGCGTACAGATTGGAGAGGGCTATTTGACAGAGCCAATCACGGTTGAGTACCCCATAGATAACAGTCAGACAGCCTTCATGAACTACTACCCCCCAAAGAACCAGGACTACCAGCTACCCCCAGGGCAGACCCCACCTCTTCTAGTCAAGATTCATGGGGGTCCCACCAGTCAGGCCTCCACTGCATTCAACCTTGGCTACCAATACTGGACCAGCAGAGGTACACTTCCTGGAAAGACCCTGTGCACTGCAAGATCAAAGACTCAGCTCTTGGCTGCTGTCACAGTGGGTAACAGTGTGTAACAGTGTGCAACAGTGTGCAACAGTGTGCAACAGTGTGCAACAGTGTGCAACAGTGTGCAACAGTGTGCAACAGTGTGCAACAGTGTGCAACAGTGTGCAACAGTGTGCAACAGTGTGCAACAGTGTGCAACAGTG
>JAABUP010005865.1_pt1 | contig 18159 bp, 27 predicted proteins | sample 5559201 | NCBI WGS metagenome assembly JAABUP01 (sample SAMN10711887, study PRJNA513373) | rock metagenome | isolation source: Antarctica rocks | place: Antarctica
AACAGTCACACTGGCCATGCCACTCATAAGCCACTCCTACCACTAAGAAAACGGTCACACTGGCCCGCATACAATGCAACAAGGCTGCTGCTGATGGAGAACTGTTCAGCTTGAGCCTTGTTGCCACATATGACGTAATGACCCATCATATGTGCATGCATGCACCTTTATAGACTAATTAATCATAAAGTTATAAATGACCTGGCATGACTAAGCATAGATGTATACAATTTGATATAGTGACCGCTTCACACGTTGTGAAGTGTGTACTTTGCAGCAAAGTTGCAATAGCTGGACATGTGCCTGGCAATACATGCGAGAGTCAGGGTTTACAGAGCCCTGGCAAAATTCAAAATCAAAATTGTTTTGCTCGCGGTGATGCAACACCAGCCTTGAACCGCTGCAGAATTTGTCATTACTGTCTGTCTCACCGCCTGTCCAGTGGTACTTGTACCGTGCTCCTGGGTTCACCATGCCAGCTTCGCGGATGTCGAACTGGGCTGGAGCAAGTCACGATCTTCTCAAACAAGTCTTTCGCTGTTTACCAACCCCGGGGCCCCTCACCGACGCGGTAAAGCTACCGGCCCACCATCTGGTGTGCAAACATTGGGTCGCACCAGCAAGTAAGCTGCTTTTTGTTTTGACTTCCCGCAACACACCGCTGTTCCTGCAGACCCCTGCTGTCCGCAGGGTCGACTGTCACCAGGCTTGTCACTGATAAAGTCACCAATGATAAGCTCCTAGCTATGCTCAATGATTGCCATGAACTGCAAACTTTAGAGCTGGGCAGCTACGTGAATGCAGTGTCAGCAAAAGGCTTGGCCAACCTAACTCACATACGTAGTATGGAACTGCGTGTGGACAGCTGTGCCAGCCTTCAGTCAGTCTGTATGTTGACACATTTGGAAGACTTGATGCTGATATACAAAGTGAACTGGGAGGAAAATGTACCTCATCTTCTTTGCAGTGCCTTCCCACACCTTGGCAGTCTCAAAGTGGAAACTGAATGGGTTGAGCCCATGGATTTTTTTCAACACCTTACACAGTTACAGAGTTTGACTAGCTTATCCTTGGAGACCGCGGCCCCATATGAGTTTACCTTTGCTGCCCTATCCAGACTGACAAGCTTACACATGGACAATTTCACCAGTGCAGATCTAGAAGGATTGCAGCATCTGCTCCAACTCAGAATCTAGACCTCTGGGTGATCCCACTGATGAAGATATGCACATGCTAGCCAGGCTGACCACACTGACAGCTCTAGAGTTTCACACTGTGGATCCAATGGATGTTACTTGCCATTTATCCTCTGTGATTAAGCTGTCTTCCTTACAAGCTCTTCAAACTATGCATTGTGCAATAGCTGATGGCAGTGCTCTTTACTCAGTGACATTGATAGACAAGCGTGCAGATGCAGAGCAAGATGCTTTCATGGTCATCTCTTTGCCTAATGTGCCATTTGCTCTTGAGCTGCACAAGTGGTAGCGGCATAGAGGCTGACACATAGGCCTGAAATGTTGTTTGGTACAGATGTCTCAGATCGTTCTGCAAAGGCTTGTTGTGTGTGCATCAGTATCTATGTCATTGTCACAGGTGTATAAGGTCATTTACAAGTTCATGCTAAATAGTATGTATTGCACAAATGAGCAGAAAACTACGCTAGTTAACAGTATACTAGCATACATGTTCGGGGGCCTTGACATCAGGTCGCTCTTGAATGATTTCATGCCAAGCTCCATTTGGCTCCCATCAAAGCTCTGAAGGCCTGGAAATGTGCACTAAGCTTGACTGGGTATGCATTGTTCTGAGGTGCTGGCAATTGAAAGCGGGCTGACATCTTTTGCAGACAGCTCACAGAGTTCAGCATTGCGCTTTTGGGTCCATGTCTTGTTGACCCCATATCGAAATTTCTTCTTAACGACATCTTTATCTAGATCTGCTGCAGTAAACTAGTGCTATGCGGTTGCTTGTACACAGCCTCTTTTAGACCGAGGACTTATCTGCAACTGCTCTCTATAGAGCTAACCTTGGCTGATGTTTGTGTGAATGCACGCCATCCCGTTTACAAGCTTGCGGCAGTGTATTTTGGGTTGCAGATATGTATCTGCAGGTGCATATGTGGTGTATATATATACAGATGCGTTGCAGATACATATCTGCAGATATATCATGCATGCTTCAAGCTTAAGCCTGTCACACAAGACGTCAGCATCAAGCTCTTGCTGAATGAGTGGAATGACATGTTGCTGCAGCTCAGTTGCAAGACACCCTTGGTATGCCTCAGCCTTCTGAAAATCCTGTCTGATTCTGGCACCTCGCAACTGTGAAACATGAACGAGGAAGATGCACATGAACGAGGAAGAAGACGAAGTCTCCATGAGGCGGGAACAGTTTCTACCCTTTCCTGATTCCGTAACAGAAGAGAATTCATAAGGGACTTACCATGGCCGCGCAAATAATACTGTGCTGTCCGATACTTGCGGTAGAGACATTTGGACATCTCGCAAGTTGTCCACAACGACATCCGAAACGCAGGATTTGAACGCTTCTAACATAGGGCGCTCTTTCCGTGTCGTGTCGTCTTTGGCATGCCATAGAACTTGCATCCTCAGGTCTATCTAGTCCTTGCCATCGAGTCTTTGCACTTCAACACTGATCTCTGAACATGTCGGTGGCTGTTGAGACTGTGTTGGATGTGTCATCGATGGGACAGCAGGCGCAGGACGTCTATAGCTCTGCTCCGGAAGCATTTATAGCAGACGTCCATCTGGCCTTTAGGTCTGATCGCTTGCGTTGTGTGCACGATTGGCGATTGCTGCATTATGTACTTGCTCTACGGAATTCTGATGCTCAAAGCGAACCCTCATGCTTGACTTTGCGATCTCTAAAGGTTCGTGTGCGAGCCCCGCGTCAAATCTCTGAAGCAATGCAAAATGTTTGAGGTTCAGCTTATCTTATCGTCAGTTGTGCAGGTCACCCGCCAAGACTTACAGTTTGTCGGATCTGGGTATCGACCAACAGAAGCGCAAAGCCCCTTGCAACTTTGGCGTTGCAGAACCGTTTTCCTTCCTATCAAAGGCTGGTGTCGACACTTTACTGAAAGAGCTCACGTCGGAGACTGTTCAGAATAACTGCAAGTTTTCAACCGACCGTACTCCATGGTGCGATAGTCCTTGCACACATCAGGGACCTCATCGATGCCTCACTGGCTAATTTTGTCAAAAATCCTCTATTTGCAGTTGCCTGCGTGGAACGTCTGACCATTCACCTTTCATTAGAGACCTGTGGAGCAGCCCTGAGGTCACAGACATTGTCTCAGCTGTTGTGGGCCTACCTCTCCAATTAGGATACAAATATGAGATTGCTCACACCAACGTTCAGGTAACTTCGTTATTTGCATGCAAATTTCATTTTCTCACTGCTGACACATGCAACAGCTGTGTCATTTGACCCCGGCAATTGCAAGCTTGCAAGCTTGCAGAGACTGTTTGCTACTCACTCACAATTTCAGCTATGGATTGTAACAATGTATTGCAGGTGGACAGCCCAGATGGTTCTGATGCACCTGTAGACAACTGGCACTATGGTACGCACAATCAATCACCCAATGTCTGCTTCACACATTCTCACCTAGGCTTACCATCCCAGCGCTGCTGATTTGGTACAGTTCCGTGTTGTACTGCACTTAAGCGTATGTTTGAGACAGTACAAAACAGTTTGAAAGGGCATCTAGGAGTACTGCATGTTTCATTGCATGCTGTGGGTTCCAGCAACATGTAATGCACTGCATCCTTGCTTGCCACACATGAACAGAAACAATGGGAAGACTGAGCATATTTTCATCTCATGCTGCAGTTGATACTCCTGTTGGAACAGTGCCTTGTTACAGTGTCTTGGTGCTTGTTGATACTACATGAATGAACTTAGCACAGCGGTACTCAAAACCAAACTTGTTGACGCAGATAGCATTCCCTTTGTGGCAGTGACCCTGCTGACCCCCACCGAGGGCATGACCGGGGGGGAGACAGTTCTCCAGAAGGGGGACGGCAGTGAGATGAGTGTAGGCTTCCCTCAGGCCGGCTACCTTCTAGTCCTGCAGGTATGCCATTGTGCAGTCAATGCAATTTAGGAACACTTGTGCAATTTAGGAAAGCTTGTGCAATTTAGGAACACTTCTGCGATTTAGGAAAGCTTGTGCAATATAGGAACACTTGTGCAATCTAGGAACACTTGTGCAATTTGGGAACACTTGTTCAATTTAGGGACACTTGTGCAATTTAGGAACACTTGTGCACTTGTTGCTGTCAGATTGGCAGTTCTGCCTAGCTTGATGTGCACATACACACAGGTGGAGAGACAGCAACAGGGATGTGGTTACAGGCACCATGCCAGAATGCTGTACAGTCTACAGCATGTCCTGTTTGTGTGCCGTGTTACACGTGACTAATTGGTTGCAACCCATCTCAGGCTATATTGCTACGTGCGTCTTGTGTTGTAATGTCTGGGATGCGCATATGGGCTCTGCAATTACCATGACAGCAGCGGCCGTACCCATTTACTACACGTATACAGGGCCAGCACGTGCGGCATCTAGCCAAGAGAGCAGTCTCACCGCATGGCCGCATCACCATGGTGACAGGCTACATCCCAGCAGACCCCCTGCTGTCTGACCAGACGGTTCTGCGCGTCTCCAAGATGATGTCAGACCTGCCCACTCTCTTCCACCAGTGGGCGCAGTACCGCTTGGAAAGATTTGGGAAACAGGCTCAGCTCATCTCGCAGGTGATCCCCTCCAGCTTGTGACCCATGAAAAGAAAAGAAAAGAAAAGAAAAGAAAAGAAAAGAAAAGAAAAGAAAAGAAAAGAAAAGAAAAGAAAAGAAAAGAAAAGGAAAGAAAAGAAAAGAAAAGAAAAGAAAAGAAAAGAAAAGAAAAGACTATACAATACTAGACCAGACTACGCCTTTCGGCATCAATTTAATGGAAAGCCAAGTATTACACCGGGCTGCCCAGGCTTGTGACCCATGCTCTGTCAGTTGTCACCCGTTACAGCTCCCAGCATACTGTTGAAAAGTGGCACATGTCCACCCTGTAGATCACAGGCTGTCATACATTGTGTGATTGGGCTGTGGCCTACTGCTTTGCCTTTGAGGCGATGGGAGACCTGCATTGGGAGACCTGCTTTGGGAGACCTGCATTGGGAGACCTGCTTTGGGAGACCTGCATTGGGAGACACAGCTCATGTCACAGATGACCTCTGCAACATGCTATGACTCCGATCCTGCACTCTGTTGTTGTGAAGATGGGACAGCAGCTTGTGATGTTTACATCACTTCATGTCTTTTGTGTCACTGTCAGCGTGGCATCTGCCAAGGCTCTCAATGGACTCGACTTGACACTCACTCACAAGTTGACTTGTGCCTCATGCTCTCAAGCCATCACTCACTCACTCACTCACTCAGTCACTCAGTCACCCACCCACCCACCCACCCACCCACCCACCCACTCACTCACTCACTCACTCACTCAAAACAAGACTACACCTGTCGTCATTTTGATGAGAAGCCAAGAATTACACCGGGCTGCCCAGAACTCACTTGCTTGCATACTTACTCACTCACTCACTCACTCTCTCTACCTCCCTGCCTCTCACCCACCTAGGCACTCACCCATTCATTACATGCCTGCCCTGCAGAGCTTTGAGGAGAAGCACAAGCAGACAGGGCAGCTAGCAGACATGGATGAGGTGAAGGCCTGGTGTAACAACATGATCCAGTACCTGCAAGTCACCATTGCTGAGGTGGACAAGGCACCCATTGCCAAGTACAGTGATACTGAGTGAAACCAGACTGAAGGTCAATAGGTGTCGTCATACACATCATCAATAAAAGCTGAGTGACCAGCACATGGCGATAGGCTCTGAAACAGATCCTCTGAGAAAAGAAAGCGGCAATTTAATATGGCACAAGGGTGCTCTGGCAAAAGTGCCAGCTGTGCTGTATACAATGCTGCAGTGTACGTTAAGGCAAGCTGTTACAAGCTTCCACATGGTTTATCAGAAGCATCAGCACCTGCGACTGCTGTATTATATTATGCTGTCGCTGGCATGCATGCTGAATAAAAGCTGAGTGAACAGCACATGGTGATATTATCTGAAACATTAGGAAAGCAAATGATGATTTGCTGTGGCACAAGGGTAGCCTAGCAAAATTGCTAGCTGTACTATATACGATTCTGCAGTGTACATTAAGGCAAGGCTTTAGAAGTTTACCTTTGGTTTTATTGATAGCGTCTATTGGTCAGCACCTGCAACGTTTGTGTTATGTGCTGTCTATTGGCATGTTCCCCTAGGTGCATCATTCTAATTAGGGTATTTTCACAGATTTACACTTCTTCAGCTGCCATTTTAGGTAGTGTACAATGACTGGAGGCACTGAAAACTTGTTTGCATAAGTGCAGGCATCTTAGGTAGAATTAGTTGAGTACATTGTTTGTCACTTGTGCCTTAAGTGTAGCTACGCTATTGCATCAAAACTTGCATTGCTAGATTACTACTCAAATCGATTTGATATCTCTGATGGTGCTGAGCCATGTGTAGAACACGTGCTTTAGAACATTAGGAGGATGTCTTCATGCACCCCAGGACTGTAGGAGGCATGCTGTTTTGGCTTCAGTGTATGTGGACCATAGTGTTCAAGTCATGTACTGGCAAGGCTGCTTTGTAGGCAGCAACCAACAGCTTGTCAATTGCCAAGTAGGTATGACAACAGCACTAAGCCTGCCCGTAATGCCAGTAAATCAGTGTAGATATTTTATTGTTGTGGAGTGCACCAACTGTTATGCCAGCACAAGTCAAACACTTGCTGATACCAGAGCTGTGTGCTGTGTTATGTATTGCAGTGCCCACTTCAGTAGGTGGCTGCACAATGCAACTTGGCATATCAACCTGGACCCTACCTATTTTGCAATCTACAAATATTCCAAGCAGTCCAAAGTATAGTCACTGTGTGCATGCTGTTTAAAATCTATACCAAGGTTTGGCTGCAATCATGTCCTTGATGTCTTTGACGTCTTTCTTGATGTCAACCACGTCTTGCTTCAGGGTACTCACATCTCTAGCTAAGTCAGGTATGACATCTATACAAGCGAGTGTTCTCTGCTGTCTTTCCCAAAACAGAGCAAATCTATCCTTACAGTAGACTGCCAATGCTGCCACTGTGGCACTTATAGCAAGACAGCTGGCAATGTCAAGCGTATGCATAATCAAGCTGAACCATCCTGCAAACTGAGCGTGCCAACGACAGCTCCAGAGGAGGATGGTCACCACTGCAAAGGTTGCTGCCCATTTATCCGTTTCCCTGCGTGTGGCGTCATCCTCCACGACGGGAGGAGGTATATTGTACATGCTCTTGTTGGAAGCACTTTCGCAGTGTTTCGAGGCTCAGAAGCGTGACATCTGAGCGTATGTTGCCTGGTGGGTTTGCTTGTCAGGGAGTGTTTGCTTAGTCCACAAGAAGCCACATGATGCCTGAGGTAGCTTGACGTTCTGGCCGCACGAGGAGGCTGCTGTGAAACCAACAGGGTTCCACACGCGCACTTAGACCATGCCATTACATCAGTGTTCAAGAAGACTCAGGACGATGAGCCGGTGTCAGGTTCTTTCAGGTCACCGTCATCTTTGCAGAGTACGTCATTGTTGTTTTCGCAACATCACTTAACTAAAGCATCTCCACCAGCAGGTGCCGCCAAGCGTGCCTCAAGCGCTGAGGGCAAGACTGCGCGGACAACTATGCGTCTGGGTTTCGTGTTCAAAACCCTAATTGGAACCCTTATAAAGGTTAGCTTGCAGTATCATTCCTGTTGTCCCCAGTCGCAAGCCTTGACGCGCAGAGCGTGGACTCGCGGCCGAGCCTGTCTGTGCTGAGTCTGTGTACAATGTCAGCTGTGTCCGGATGCTACATCTGAGCCAAGCGCTGCTGGTCACGAGTCATTAGGCACAAGCAGATGTCCACAGTGTAATGATTCGTTATACCTGAAAAATCAGGGACACGAGCGGCCTTCAGCAAGAGCAGCAACTCCAGATCGAGGATTAGGTCATGCAGTCTGTCCAGGCACAGGCACACGAATGTGAAAAGGCATACAGGAACTCGTGACCAGCTCTGTCTGCGAATGTGTTGCTGTCTGTAGCTCTGTCTGGGTGTCTGTGGTGGTTTTTGATGTATCAGGTCGTTAAAGAGTGCTCATCCTGCGTAAGCTTGCAAAGAAAACTCAACGAACACAGGGCGCCCTGGTGTAGCCCCAGGGCGCAATGCAGAGACAGGCAGCATCCGGGCAGCAACCATGCAGCCGCGTGATGTCAAGTGTAAATGCAGAAATCGTATGCAATACAAATGGCACGTATAGCATGCTCTGTGCTGTCAGAAGATCAAACTGCAACAATGATGCAACTGCGCACATGTATACGCTGTGTGACGCATAAGCCTAAGCAAATCACGCTGCATGAATAGCAAGCAACCCAAACCTAAAATGTGCAAAAGGCAATGCCAACTATGTGCGAGCAGAAGACACACACACTGCCAAATAAAGCCTTGAGGGCTGCAAGAACTGCATCCCAAAAGACTGCTACCTCAGCCTCCTGTATGTCATCCACAAGCAGGTAGACATACCAACGCATGCATGGTGGCATGCTTGATGCCCTGGTCAGTGTAATGCAAGTGGATTAGGGTCTGCAAGCTGTCTTGGCATATGTGGAGTTGGGTGCTTCCGTTCCTCTGTGGCGCACCCAATCAACGGCAGGAACCCTTATAAAGGTTAGCTTGCAGTATCATTGCCCCACAAACGCTTCACAGGCAGTGCAAAAAGGCTGCATCTGGGCCTTCCAGCACGAGGCTGACATACCACTTGCCTAAAGAGATTGCTGGCTGTGACCAAGCACAATGATTGTAGCGACTACATAAAACATGAGTATGACATTCCAAACCTTGCTGCGCATATGCGTCGCTTGTCAATCAGCAAATCAGCCATCTCAGGTGCCACACCTCAATATCCCATCACATAGTCAGTGTGGCTAGTCTCCTTGATCTTCAAGTAGGCCTCTGGCCAATCATGCCCCATCCATACCACTGACTGCACAGCAATGATCATGACATCCTCAGGCATACAAGTGCTTTGCAGATGCTGACACGCCGCTTCGGCTACACTATCTTCTGTTGCTTTTTGTGGCCAAGTGAAAACTGGAAAATCTTGCTGGCCCTCGGTGTGTGCATAAAGACCACCATATGTAATTTCCACGCGAAGCCTTGAAAAGACCCTTTCAGCCTCGGTAATGCTTGGTGTCCAGACTACAGATTGAGCAAATTTCTCCTGAGGTGTCACAGGACCCTTACGTTATATTCAGCAGTTGATCCATCTTACTGCAACAGACTCAGCAAGCTGGCATCCAGCAGATTGACAGCGTCTTCCCATAACTGCATTGCACATGACCGCAATTCACCTGACATTGCTTGAAGTGCAGAAATGTCATTGGAAACAGCATGGTGCTGTACAGCTACCCCACATACCTCAAGCAGGGCAAATCTGAAACCTAGTTGATGCTTTGCCAGACAGTCGACATCTGACACAGCAACTGGTGCAGACAGCGCAGTGAAACAGGCATGGCCAAGAAGCAACATGGCAACAGCTGTTGTGGTAATGCAAAAATCCAGGCTATCAGGTCCAAAAAAAAAGTAAAAAGGAAAGAGGCCATCAGGTCACATAAACGGCCAAAAGGCTGCATTGCAGGGCTGGTGGATGTAGACAGCTAGGCATGCGCCCTGCACAAAGATCAACAGCAAGCTCTCACGCTGCAATCTCTCGTGCTGCAAACACGGCTTAAGAGACTGCATCAAGTGTCTTCAATGACATGAGCCCTTACAGCAGAAGCTGTACGCAGTTTCACAGCAACCCCACAAGCCACAGACAAAGGCTGAGGGGCTGCATTGACTGTGCTCACAAGCTTCAAGAAGATGCAGGCAAGCTGAAAAAAAAAGAAACGAAAAAAAAAAAGTTTATGCTTTTCAGCGAGCATAGCGGGAGCCTCTTAAGGCGGCAGCCCGGAGAGCTGAAAACAAAGATGGAGCTAAGAGGCTGTATTGGTTCTGTTGCACTGCTGTGAAATGATGCCTCCTAGATATGCTGTGAGATCAGCTTGCATAACGCAACACGGTTGTTCATTGTACAGCTGAGAGTGATGATGACATGGCCACTGCCTCAGCTGGAGTGAAGAAGTAAGGACCAGCTGCAAGCTGAGTGCCATCTTCTACTATTTCCATGCCGATGGCGTCCTGCAGTGTGCCTTCTCGGCACTTGAACCTCAATTTGCATGCCTTCAAAACATGAACTGCCAGAGTTGAAGCCTTCATGAAACATAGCAGATCCTCTGTGCCCTGCAGCCTTACTACAACATGCAGCAGAGGATCAGCTGGCATGCCTGCATTCAACCACAAAATTAACGCAGCTGCACACAAACACGAAACTGCCTATACCACAAAAGCAAGGCTGCTTATACATTGCACACGCAACCATGGCTGCGTTCCTGTATTTGCCAGAAAGGCCTGCTGCTGAAGTTGCTTGCTCTGTCGGCCAACCACTGTGTATGCCTTTGTTTGCACGCTCTTTTGCACTCTGTGCGCAAACTCCTGAAGTTGGCCAGAGGCAAGACCGGCAGAACGCGAGAGGGCTGGGTGAGAGTCGAGCCCTACTGCAAGGCGTACAATTGGGTCAACTCGCTGAAACGCTGCCAGTGCCTACGTACAGCAGCAGTCAAAAGTCTGCATCCAAACAGAGAGAGAGGATTTTACATCTTCAGCCAACCAACTAGGTTGTACAGATGTGCCAGGGTTGTCAGTAACTTGGTCAGATCATCAGTACTAAGTGTTTATCATGTCTAAACAGTCTAAAATGAATTTGTAAACAATCATGCGCTCCTTCTGGGCAAAGAAGGATCGCATTGAAGAGGTTCAGGAACTGAAAAGAGTGTGATACTTGTCTCTGAGTGGCTGGAAAATTGGACACTCAAAGACAAGATGATATTCATCCCCAACACTAGCTAGGGGACAAGACATTTGCATTGCTGTACATTGCAGCATTCCCTTGCATCCCCAACTGCCTTGGTATCATGAGTCACCTCATCACTGGGGATTACGTGATCAAGTCTGAAAGGAATAGCTTTAGAGTTCAGCTGTCAGCGAGGGGTATAGCAATCTGCTTTGCCTCGGCGCAGCCGAAGGCGCAGGTAAGTGGAGTTGTGGATTGTCTTTGTCTGCCGTCAAAGTCAAAGTCAAAGTCAGAAAGTCAAATAGCAACCACTCTGGCAATTTTTTGGACACTTGCAAGTGATTGCAAGGGCTTGCTGGTTGCACAAGGTTTGCTTCAAGTGACAGCAAAGCTTGCTCAACACGCAAACTCCTTGTGTTTTGTGAAAATGCTCTGGCTAACAGCACACTGCTTTGCTGCACAAACTGGATACTACAACAGAAAGCTGGCCTGTTTTCACACACAGCACTGCCCTTTTGAGACCTGCTTGCTTATGGTTTTTGCTTGCTGCACAGTAGCAAACTTGCCCTCCTGCTGACAACAGATTTCTAGGTCAACGCGCAGTCAGGGTCAAAGCTCTGCAGCTAGCGCTACGGACGTTATCTGCCGCATTGCTCCCACCCACACACGCGTTCGATGGTGTACTAGGCCTACCTGACCGTACCGCCGGTCAGATTGAGCTGTCGTCGCACACGAACTGTTCTGCCAAGCAAGGACTGGTTTTGGATACAGACTTTTGACGACCACTGTAAATGTGACAGCATTCGTACGCTGGGCCTTGTGGCTTGCTCCAGGGTCTGCAGGAGTAAGTAGCTATTCCTTAAATGGCCTCCTGTGCGACGAACACAGTCATGCCTACTGTCACATCTCTGTCACAATGGGCAGTTTTTTCTTAGTGGTATGAATCCGAATGTCACAATGGGCAGTTTGCTGTCAGCCTGACACAGGTGATGCGAACTTGCAGCAGCTTTCATCAGCTGCAAGGCAAAGCTGTGTGTGGACTCTAGAGTTGCTTGCAGTTTAGGGCCAGTTCAGCATGGCTGCAGGCAGTACTAAGGCATCACAAAGAATAGCAGCATGAAGTTGTCTGCTTGGATGCACTCTCATTTCATCTTTGCTGTAGTATCAACAACGGGTTGTGGCTAAGGTTTTTTAAAACTGGCGCCAAATTTGTAGTTGCAGGCCACTTCATGTACAAATCAACGGCTGTCTTGAACAGCAGATCAGATGAAAAGAAAAATCAAAATATCTATGAAACTGATTTGCCAACAGTTTTAATCTGCCAATTGCCTTCAGAACTCTTTGCTGGCAGCAGAGAGTCAGACTCAGCAGGGCCTTGCTTCAAATTCAACTTGCTATTCACAGGCGGCAGTTCCTGCAAATGGATCTTTCTGTAATTGTACACAAAAACACCAAGTAATGCGATGCTGTACCCACAAACGCCAGGAAAGGTCAATGTATCCCCAAAGAGTGCACAGGAAACAGCAACTAAGCCTATGTCTTTCACAATAGCTGCCAGCTTCATTGTCAAGGCAGACATGGTTCCCACCACAATATAGATAGACAAATTCAGAGCAACAGCACCACCGGCGTTTGCCAGCAAGCTTGGCAAAGCCTGGTATGTCAACCATCTGCATTCTGACAAACCTCTAGCCTCTGTGACAAAAGCTATGGGTAGCAGGCATGCGACAGAAATGGGCATGATGTAGTACAATGTAGACAAGGGGTTCAACTGCAGATCCTGCCGCTGCAACAGCGTCTGTACCAATGTCAGTCTGACTGCCTCACATGACATTGCACTAAACATGCACAGCACCCCCAGCAAGGAGAAATTGAGCTCCCCATATGATGCCATTGCAACTCCGGCAGCAATGACAACCATGATGCTGAAAGATGCCAGGGTGAAGACCTCTGTGGCAAACAGACAGCCCACACTGAAGATGATCACCGGCATATTTGCTTTCAGCATCTGCATGAAGGAGACAGTCAAGTACATGAAGGACATGTTGCCAAAGAACAGCGCTGCTGCTGACAATGCTCCGACTGGCAAACAAATCTTTGCCCAAGTCTTCCAGCTGAGCTGTTGTTTCGCCACCATGCCAGATCTGACTGCAACAGCACCAACCACTGCAGAAACTGCCATGTGCCAGCAGGTCAGACTGACAGGGAAGGGGAAGCGCATGGGGTGCAATAACCATTTGTTTGATAAGATGACACCGCTGCTGAGAGATAACCAAACGATGAGTCTTGCAGTGCTGAGGAGCAGCTGGGTGAACCAGGGCTTCTCAAGCTGTTCTGTACGTCCTTTATTCATGTCTGCCTGGGAATTGGTTACGACTCCACTGGGGTTTGCAGGCGAGGCGAGTGTAGAGCAGCTGCAGCAGTGGACTCTAGACACTGCAAAGAACAACACAAGTTGGCGTCAGCAGACGTCAAGAGGCAATGCTCAAAGTTGGCATTCCAACTCTTGAAACGCTGCTGAAAAGGCACTGGCACGGACCTTTGACTTGTATTTGGGATCGGCCTGGCCGTGCATGCGATCACTGGTGGAGCATCCATGTACAAGTTTGGAGAGCCAGCACCGATCCGAGACTCGCTGCTGCTGCAGGTGCGGCTCTGTGATTGTCGCCTTTTGCTGGTTTCAAGGCTGGTGGCGATGTCCAGCTTCAAGCTTTGCCCAACACGATACGCCGAGCTTAACCAGAGAGAAATTCAAAACGCAAAAACAGGGCGTGGCCTAAGACGCCCTGAGCCGTTCCGAGGGCATTGCATTGCTTGTGTCGAGAGTTGGATAAACGACGGCATACAGGCCGTCGCCGTGCTGCTGTGCCTCAAGGGCATTACATGTTCTCAATGTACAATTTCCTGACCATGTGGATTGATCATACTGCAAACGAGGCTGTTTGCAAGCTGTTACGTCAAGGCCGGATTTCACCGTTCTGCTGACTACGGCGGGACCGATACGCTTGTTACACCTTGAACTCACACTTGATGTTACTTGATCAAGGTGCGCCGTTGTGGTTATCCAAGATCCTCGGCTCGCTTGTCGACTTAGTTCTAGCGCTGGGGATGCCAACAGATGGCCGAACCCACTGCTGTTCTGAACCCAAGCTCCAGAACTCAGCATTCAGTTTTCAAATGCACATGAGAAACATGCAAGCAGATAAACCCGCTTCACGAGCAAACCTCACATACTAGCGGGCACCACTCTGACCAGTCCCACTATGTATACTGCAGGCATGCAGAGAATACCTGCGCAGCGGACCATGCTGGGAGTACGCTGGGCTACAAGTTACCTGCATGCTAACTCAAGTCACAGCTGGGGTTTACCCCAACAGATGGGAGACCAACAGCTTCACAACAGGTGACGAGTTCAGTATCATCATGTCCTCTGCCCATGATATGTTTGCTTGCCTACAGCATTGCCACAGCATGCAAGTCCCACTGAGCAAACATTTGTACATGCCATTACTGCACAGCTTCATTGATCGCAATCTGCCCATCAAGCAAATGTGTCTTGTGCAACAGGCCTTGACACACAGCTTACACAATGGTGTGCTTACTGTACAGGCATGTGAGCAGGCCCACCAGCCGGCCTATATGTAGTGCAGCCAATAGTCAGGGCAGTGCAATGGACAGCATCTGGACAGGACGAGCTAGGAAGGCAGCAGAGGAGCCTGCTGCACCTACTGTCACAGCTGTGAGCCCTCACTTTCAATCACTATACTCATGTGGCGCAGTTAGCTTGGGTTGTGTGTCCTTTGTACGCTGTGAAGTTCCACAGAAAACTTTTGGATGTATGACACAATCATTTGATGCACAGGCTTTATATACGGTTGAAGGCACACCTGTGCACTGCTCGTATGATGCTGTGCATAATGCTGCAGTCATGCCCAGACGCTGGCTCCCCACACTCACGTAGTGCCTCTGCCACTCCTGACTGTGTAAACCTGATCACTTGTGGGCTTGGTTAAATACTTGTCGGGTTGGTTAACTTGATCAAAAAGTAGCTCTGAACCGTGTACACACAGTGCCAAGCAGATGCACTGTTATCACAGCTTGCGCTGAAGACAAAAACGCTGTTGTGCTCAGTCATGATGCTGACAGCATGTGTCATGACAGGAAGTTTGGCAGTACTGGCAGCAGCTTCTTGAGGCAGTTGACAAACCGGCTGCCAAGAAGCTGATCAAGAACCTGGACATGAGTAACCCTCTGGGGATCAAGCACAGCTTGGGACAAAGGAGGGGAGCCAAATACAGCAAGGCCCCCTTGTACCCTTTCTTCCTGGATACGAAAAAGAAACACCCCACAAAAGTCCTGCTTGTGCGGGTAAGCTTGGGCAGCTGGTATTTTCCAGGGTTACAAATGTATCAGGGGCATCTATAAAAATCTTGTATTCAGCATTTCCAGTAGCCATGGACATGGCAAGGCATGCATCAGTTTTGAGCAGTTCAGCGTCCACACAGTATTCAACATGCACACATGTGCAGGTCTGCCTATTGTCCAGTGCCTGTCATCCTTTCCTCTTCGGCCTGCAACCCCTTCTGCTAGACCCCTCAAGGCTGCCTGTCATTAAAAACTTTTGATGGACACAGGAGGGGTGCAAGCATACCAACAGAGCAATGCCTTGCTTGTTGGGTGCATTTTTTGGCTTGCAGCTAAGATGGGTATTCCCTACATTGCGCCACAGCCTCTTTTTCTGTCCCTCTGGCTACCATGGCTTGCCCTTTTAGGCCCAAACCCTAGACCCTCAACCATACCATTGCTCTTCCCCACTCCTTGTCCCTGTTTTTCAGGTGGGTGAGTTTTATGAGACCATGGGCACAGACGCAGTGATGCTGGTACAGCATGCTGGGCTGAACCCCATGGGCCAGGGGGACCCCCCCAGGGCAGGCTGCCCTGTGGTGAATCTGAGACGCACCATCTCTGATCTGGTGGAACAAGCTGGCTTGTCAGTGGTGAGCTCTTCTTCTTCAAACATGTAAATCCTTTTGTATAATAAATAGGGCAAGACATATGTGTATGCTCCTGTCTTGGACTACAGGGCAGTTGAGTGCAGCCCTGCCTGTTATCCCTGGAAAGGCTCACTGGAAAGGCTCATTTGAAAGGCTCACTGGAAAGGCTCACTGGAAAGGCTCACTGGAAAAGCTGACTGGAAAGGCTGACTGGAAAAGTCTAGGATTGGGAGGGGTGCACTAATATGTACACACGAACATGTGAATCCGACTTTTCCTACTCTTGCCATCAGCACTGTTGCTGTCACATGTCTGTCAGTGCTAGCAGATGTACCCTGGCACAACGGGAAAAGCAGTACACAATGGGCGCGCATCAACATGCTGCCTTCAGCTGGTCTAGGGCCTGTGAGCACGTGGTGCCTGGGATCAGCTGCACTCGCCATGGTGATATGCATATGAGTACACAACTCTTGTTCAGTGCACTCCTGTTTTTCAGTCAAAGTACAGTCTAACAACAGCTGTGCACTGAAGAACAGTTGTGCACTCTATATGCATATCATCACGGCGAATTCAGCTGATCCTCCTGCGGCAGGACTGCAAGCAGCATGGCTTTTCAGGATTGTGACAACAAAACAAAACTTTGTGCTTTTCACCTCATGATTGTGCCTGAAGCATGGACCGGCAAGACCACTACTGACTGTCCTGTTTTGTCTGACAGATGTATCAGCCATCATGGCCGCTGTTGTGAGTGCATTATTGACCGCCAACAAGTTGAACAACCTATGGAAAAACCTAAGTCCTGCCTGTGAGCTTTTGCTGTGTACAAGGGAAACATGTAAGCATGGGTGGCGTGTTCATTCCTGTGCTTTGTTCTTTCACACCAGCCGTACCAGCAGGTTACATTGCCACCACATCTGTGCTGGTTTTGCGTCCGAAAGTGTGACCTTGTGCTTCAAAACCATTTTTGCAAAAGTTGGAACAAATCTGCAGTCCTTGACAGGAGCGTTTGGAAAGGTTTTGTAGTTGGCTGTCTGGTTTGGGGATCAGAGCTGGCCCCAAACACTTGTTGTCCACCCATGTCAATAACTATGATTCAACTTTTTACGCATGCTTTCCTGACTTTGAATACACCCTCAGTATCTTCAGGCAGCTTTTCACACGCCACAAGCCTAGGTTATGCTGCAACAGCTCACAGAACAGCTGGATGTCAGGATGTTGTCATGACCTGTACTTTAAAAGCAACTCCTGCATTGCTGCTTGACGCTGCAGCTTTGATGGGCTGGCTGCTGTTTCAGTTTCGTGACGCTGTGCAACCCTTGTATTGCTTCTTACTGCTGCACCCAGTTGTGTAACGCCACTCAGCGGTGTAGCCGATGCAGCAAACCTGACTTCTCGGTTGAATGACGGACCATCTTTAGAACAAAGGTTTTTAGTGGCTTTAGTGCAAACCCCCCAAAGCCTGAACCATGCATTCAGTACCCACTAGGCAGAGCCAAGAGGCTGCAGCAGAAGTTCCTCTCAAATTTTGAAATCAGACAGGTGCTGCGGTAAGCTGGGCTATGGCCTATGATCATAGCTCCGGGCTGCCACCTTAGGAGGCTCCTGTTGTGATTGCTGAAAAGCGCAAAGTTTTCATGTTCTTTTCTTTTCTTTGCTGCGGCAAGTCCAGCTGCTGCATATGGGTACACTGTAGCACAGGTACTGGAGCAGGCCGACATCGCAATCAAGAAGCAAGAACAAGGCTGCATCATGTCATGGTAAACCCCAACGTATAGCCATGATGTCACTCTGTTCTTGCTTCTTGGTTGCGCTGTCTTCCAGCTTCACCATCTCATCTGCTATGTATTCAAGTGTGACAGCTTGGTATACCGAAGCGCTCATCTGATCTAAAAAAATAAAAAAAATAAAAAAAATAAAAAAAACGAATTGAGAAACTTAAAAAAAAAAAAAAACAAAATGAAACAGAAATCAATCTGACCTGAGATTTTCTTGAAGAGTAGACATTGTCCACTATCCTGAAGCCAGTGCACAGACACCAACAGACCCTCCTCGACTGTACTCGTGGACTCACAGACGCTATCAGACCCCAATCTAGTCCCTGGCATGTATTTTGCTTGCAAGCTTTATGGGGGC
>JAABUP010005866.1_pt1 | contig 18158 bp, 23 predicted proteins | sample 5559201 | NCBI WGS metagenome assembly JAABUP01 (sample SAMN10711887, study PRJNA513373) | rock metagenome | isolation source: Antarctica rocks | place: Antarctica
CCGCACAAGACGGGCAGTGTTACAAAGAGATGCCGCCGGCGACTTCTCAGCACATCAAGAATACGACATTAGCCGCGCCGGCAGACTCCCCACTCGACACGGACGTCACTCCTCCGCCTGGGCATGGATACATCGACCACGACTATATACAGCATGTCACGGAACCCGCTCCATGTCAAGGTGTAGCCGATGGAGCAGTTGTGCATACAACAATGGCAACTCAAGACGTCTCCAGCAGTTTTACTCATGACGAAACACCGACACAGCAAAATCCGTCATCGCTGTGCCCACCGGAGTCGGCTGGAGAACCCGATCGAGGCACATCTGTCGGTAGCCACCCGTTCAGGAGTGGCCCACTCAGCGCAGGCCTGGTGCCGTCGGGTAGCACACATGTTGCATGCGACGGAATGCAGCATAACAGAGGTTACCCCACGTTGGCGGAGCCTCAGCCTGGGCCCGATCAAGCGGAGTATGCGTTCAATCAGTCCTTTCGCCTCGACCTTCCTGATCACCAAGGTGAACCAGTGCAGTCCGTTCCAGCGAGCAGGCTGGATCCTTTCATACTGCAGCCACATGTCGAGAATATGTTCGCGTACAATCCCGGATCGGCAATCTACAGTCACTTGGAGGACGCTCTGGGTGAGGGGCTCGATTCGTGGTACGAAAGTGTTGAGGGAGCGGTGATTGAGCCACCTGCCATGGAGACGTCTCCGTCGATGATCGACTGGGATGTATGGCTAGAACGCTATGGAGCTTAGGCAGATTGTGTGTTTACATACTGGTGTTCGCGCAATCGCCAATGTCGCAGCGCAGATTCGCGCAACGCGAACCATGCAACATTTAGCTTGCTTGTGAACTCGAGTCCACCTTAAAGCTTGAGCGCTTGCCGCATTGCATCATCAAACCAAAGCCTTCTTCTTGGCCCTGCCACTTTATCGGTTCGTCTCCATCAAAGTACTGAACTTGGCCGGGTTGTAATTCCGTGTGCTCCACCCCGCCATCCCTCATGACCGGACAGTCATGCACGACGCTGAAGGCCAGAACACCGACTATTCGCCCAGGCGCACTATGGATCCATTCAACTGAGCCAGCGGTAATCGGCAGAAAACGTACCGCTTTGCCACGCTTTAATCTTCGACGCACTTCATTCTCGCTGATTTCGAGCAGGTCCGCAAGGGGCCCGACTTGTAACCTCTTATTCAATTAGTACTAGTTGTGATGAGTCCATGCTTGTAATGTACCTTTGCAAATTCGTCACATGCGTGAACGACTTCTGGGGTGTCCTTCAATATCGTGTACGGTTTGTCGTTGCGCTTTTGGGTCGATGTCTGTTCTGCTTCGGCGGTCCTCCCCCCTTCGGCTTGCTCCACCAGACTTTTTCGCGCAATCTCAGCAGTTTCCGTAGATATTGCATCGAGGACTATCATCGCAAGCTGCTCACCGACCTTACAGGCCTGGGCTGATGTATAGTGCAGTAAGACAGGGTAAGACAAGACGGACGTGGTGGGTGTGCCAAGCACTCAGGCCCGGCACTAATCTTAGTCGTGCGCGCGAACACTGCCGAGGGTCATCCTTCACTGTACATACCGTCACGAGCTTACATCGAACACGCTTGCATACACGTTTCACGTGACTCTACATTTCGAGGGAAGCAGAGCTAATGTCTAGGATACCGTCTACGATCAGCAGATTTTGCACCTCGACACATTGTACAGCGCCACCACACCCAACACGGCTGAGGTCAGTCCAGTTCAGGATGCTCACGATCAACCCAACAATACTGTCTTTGTCGAATTCGAAGTGCGAAATGTTGCCGCTCCAACCAAGTCTTCTCACTCTCCTTGCAATTGCTCGAATCGCATTTGCAAGCTCGATCACGGCATAAGTTCCGCAAGAACGCCACATGATTCCCCAACGCAAACAGCTGTCACGGTACACCGTTCATGTCCTCCGGTCAAGTAAATATTCACTCTAGCTGCACGGCCGATGCTTCAACGTGAGGTCACCGCCACCGGCACAGCCTTCATTGAGACGGATAAAGCATTGTACAGGGCTTGGTGACGGCTTGACTTGTCTTGCGCAAGTGGTCTGCTGCTACTCTGTTCTTCAATCAAATGACGAGCGAGCCGGGTTTCTTCTACGGGTCCACCTTGCTGAGCCAGCTTGCCTTCATCGCCGTGAAGTCCATATCCTCGCTTTAGTTGTCTACTGCAAACTCCGTGCACACCTCCTTACAAAGACTCCGGCCGCCTTCCATGGTCTCGTGGATGACTGCGTGCTGCGACACCATGTCGCACTTGACCGGGTACCATGCCTCGCTCTTCACACTGGCCTCCGGCATCGCGGTGGTCAGCCAGCTTGGCTATTCCCTCGCCTTCTTAGCTTCTACTTCTATCGCAAACACGACGTTAATTCTCTCGCCCAGGCAGCAATCGGAGACACTTGATCTTGACTTCTTGGAGCGCCACACGCGCATCGATGCCCCATTAGAGCGCCGCTTTGACCTGTATAAAGTTTGTCTTCTCACCCTTGCAGCGCGAGGTGTTGACCGTCATCGCACATTTGTCTTCCTCCACCCGCATCCTCTATGATTGACCCGGACTGTTCGGCCTCGTCGGTTGCAGGGTCGTTGTCCCTGTACACATGTGCCATTCGTCACCACTGCGCGTATGTCTGTTTGCCTGCTTTGTCCTTTTGCAGGAGCTCCTTCAGCTCCCGCACCTCTCCCTTGAGCTCGTTCAGCTTCTCGATCTCCTTCAGCATGTCCCGCATCTCCTGCAGCCTGTCCTCCTCCCTGTCGTAGAAGCTTACGATCAGAGCTTTCGGACTCTGGATCTGATCCGTCATGCTCAACTCTTTCGAGGCATCCTCGAGATATTTCTCAGCCCTTCTTTTCTTCGACGCCTCGACCTGCCGGCCAAAGCGGAAGTCGGTAGGGTAATCCTTGCTCGCACGAGGCTGCTCCATTGCTTGTCCTCTTCCCGCGCGCTCTCGTCACTACCCGATAGCCCTCATCATCCACCGCCCCCACATCACTGCCTGAGCTTGGCACTCCGGCGGCTGCACCCCATCCGATCCTGCCCACACTGCAACATCACTTCCTCCCTCTTGTACACCACCATCTTGATTTCCGAGGTTTTCGTTCATAATGTCCCACGCTTGAGTACTAACGTCCATCCTTACGAGGAGAGACGCCCGGTGTCGCGAGACGTCTTTGCCTTTTCATATTCGTACCTCCCCTGATGGCGGCAGTATCGGTGTGACATCCACCTCCTACTGTTCTCTACCTCCTTCGCAGCTGCATACCATCGCACCATCTCTTCGGCCAGGATAGGAAACGAGCAGTCGGATTGATGAGGGCGAATTTGCGTTCTCCAGGTTTGCCGAGGCAAGAGAAACAATGTGCATATGCTTTAAGGTCACCGATTGCCGTGTCAAACGCGCATGCGCCTTAATTTATCGACCTTTGATCCGCTCGGAAGGCGCTACACGTTACAACAGGCACTGCCACGAGTGTCCACCTGCTGCTCTTTACTGTCCCAAGGCTTTTGGCAAGAGCACAAAGACCTCGTGATGTTAGAAGCAGCGGTGCGGATGGCAGCATGTTGTTCCGTGGCATCTTGAGGAGATTTCTTTGATGTCATTGCGTACCGTACCTATCGTATCCGGAGAAGACGATTTGCGGTGTCCGATTCTGTCGATGCTCTGTTGACTCAAGCCCGGAATCCTGTAAATCGGCAAGATCACTTAGAAATTTTAGTGCGCACGCTCCGCCAACCGCTGCTTGATTCTGCGCCTGGTATAAGTTCCCGCCTGTCGCGCCTGATTTGCTTCGACAACTTGGAAGGGAACTCGGAGGCTCAGAGGACTGACTCCTGGATCGCTGATCAAGGTGCCGTTGTCCTGCCAATCCGACAAGATATACTGTGATCCTGGAATGTTTTTGGCTGTTGGGATAACTTGATTTATACTTTCGTGATCACGTCCAACAAAGATGTCAGGGCGCCGATCTTTAAGGGATCGCGTTCGGCGGCGTGCCCGCAAGGCCTAAGGTTGATGATGGACCAGACTGCTATTGTTTGTTCCCGGCCATCAAACCCGTGCCAACGGAGTCCATTGAGCTCAACTTCCCGGTCCGACTGGAGGTCAACGAGGCAGTGGCGGATAGTGACGGTGCGGGTTTCCATCGCGACGTTATCAGGACCTATCCAGCAGCTTGTAAACCAGCCGCGCGAAGAAAGTGCCAGTGACTCGACGGATTCTACATGATTAGGTACTGAGTACGGAGTAGTCGTGTGGAGAAATGTCTCCGAGCTATATCCAGTTTCGGCCCTTTACATCAAGCCTAATTCAGCTAGTGCTTGTGCCATTGTGCCTCTCTCCTCCTGCTTATCAAGACGCAAGCCATTTCGCAAAGTAGAAAGATGGCACGGGAGCGAACGTATTACGAGGACACAAGGTTAGCTAGCTGGAAAAACTTACTCAATCCACGCCTCAAGGACGATGTCTCCGACACGGGCCATGTCACAAACCATCTCGGAGACATTGCATCGGAGAGATGTAGGCGATAGAGAGGATCTCTCCGGTCAACTATAGAATATATGAGGTTGCACTGCAGATGAAATGCACAGGGTGGAAACTCAGTTGGATTTGGCGCGAGACAGGTATGGGGTTCTCATCTTACTGGAGTATGCGATCCCGGCCAGTAAACGAAAGAGAGACATGGGATCGTCATGGACGTCGGATAAAAACAGCCGAATTGAAGAGCCCGAAGCCGTCAAGCGAGGAGGAGGACAAGGACGATCACGTCAATGTGAACCTCACAGAGACTCTTTGTTCAATGGGACTTGCAGAGTTGGAGGAAATATACGTTGATTTCGAGTTGACATCGGACGATGAGGATGTCCACATGAGCGAGCCCGCGGTGCACGGGGGCAATCGTGACCAGGCTGAACCAAAGGTTGACCTCAAGGATGACCTTGCAGTAAGCTTCAAAGGCATAGTTCGAGAGAGCTAGCCTGACTCGAGTAAGACTTGACCTCAGTCGGGGTAAGCATTATTCCAAACCTGCGAACGTAGCGTTATTGGGTTTATTCGCACGTGTAACGAGCGTGCGATTGAAAGTCCGTGGAGGCACGTTTTAGCAATCATATGCCACCTAACATCCAGGTCGTCGCCATATCTCAGAGATGCGACAACGTAGGCACTACGATGGTCAAGAGAATGCTCCATATCTTCTCGTACAGTGCTGGACGATATCTGGAAAAAGTAGGGCCTTAGCAACAAGTAGTTGCCTCTTCCCACCCAGCGTGGTGGATAATACAGTCTGCACATCCCTGAATGTTCCACCATTCTACTGCGTGCTGCCTGAGACCATGATACATGCTGCAGATATGCCTCTTCTGCGTTCGCGCCTTTGCAACCCCCAATGCGTGCCAGATCCGACCAGCCGGTCGCATTCTTTGGTATGGCAGAAGCATTGCGACTGGCTATGACGTGGCCAATCTGCAAACTTCAACTACACTATTCACGGACTGGGCTGAGATCAATGTTCTCCTCCACACGCGTGATTTCCACAGGCGATCTGTAAGTTTTCTTTGCGCGTGTCCGGTAGAACGCTGCTGCAAAGGTCACCACACTTCCGAAGATAAGACAAGCCCAGTTCATAGTCTTGGCAGTTGGATTTGGGCCCGCAGGAAAGAAGATCTGAAGACAGTTAGTAAATGCGAAAGGTAATGAGATGTAGAAGGAGCCCAAACCATGATGAAGGCAAACAAATCGAAAGTTATGGTCGCCAGATTGATGGAGAAGACCAAATCGACCTAATGAGAACCGTGTCCGCGGAAACTTCGAACCGTGCAAGCGTTGATAGACCAAGGTGGCGACGGAGATGAGGTAGGAGCCCAAAAGCGCAACACCAAAGAGGCTGTTGATGACATTGAAGGCCAAGCTTGAACCCATGAGGGTGAGTGACAGAACGACTGTGATCATGATTGTGCATATCACAGCGTGCAGCGGAACGTGGTTCCGCTGTGATACTTGCGAAAGCCAGGCTGAAAATGGCACACCTCGGTCCCGAGCGAAGGAGAACAGTTGTCGGCTGCTTGTGGTGACCAGATTTGTCGCGCAAAAGACCAGTGCAAAGATCATGTATACAACCAGGACTGCCGTGCCAGCAACGCTACCGGTGCAGTTGAGTAAGATGGCAATGTATGGCTGGCCAGTTGGAGAGTCAATCGCTGCTTGGATGTCGCCTGCGCGGTAGAGAACCAAGATCAGAAGTCCGAACCCGATAGTGAAATTGATTACAGCTGCTCCAACCATGACTCGAGGGAGCCATCTGCTAGCGTCCTTTCAATTCCTCGGCCAAGTGACATATGCTGTCTGCGCTGGTTAGGGTCGTGATGGGCGCAATAATACCTACTCGTTGTCAACAGTCATGCTGGCACAGATACTGTGCAATCTGTTGCTAATGACGTACCGACTAGGACCGCTGTACCTCCGTTCGGCCATCCTGCAGCGTTCTCCCAATTGTCAAAGACCTCGGCCGACGTTGAGCTTGGTCCCATGAAGCCGAGGACAAATATGAAAGCGAGGTAAGCAGCGAAGTCTGGCAATGTCAGCGCAGCCCCAGTTGAGCAGACTGTGGGTCCTACGCAGGACTAGTAAGAGGACAGCGCTTAACGCCACAGCTATCGTCATCAATGAGGCATGCCAGCCCTGGAATGCTACTTCTGGATGGATCATGATCGTAAGGCTTTGAATCTGCAATGCCGCGGCATGACAGACGGACGCAAGCCCCACCTGCCAACCCAGCAAAGTAAGCCAGCCCACAATGTAGCTCAACAGCTTTTGTGCGTTTCGGGGGGCGAACTCGGATATCCGGTGGTATTGGCCTCCTGAAGAGGGCGCCCTAGATGCTATTCAGTTACCTGCAGCAAAGGCGATGTTGCATTGTTCTGACATCGAAGCAACTTCCGCCAGAGAGAGCGTGTTGAGCAACAGTCCCGCGGCGCTCACAATGTACATATACAAAGCGCCTGAAGGGCCACCGTTGGGAAACGACCAGATTAGGGTGACCAGGACGTACTGCCATACTGCTCCAAGCACAGAGGCAAATCCCATAAGCCCCCAAGGGCCAAACATGCGCTGGTGATACGCATAAGCTTCAGAGAATAGTCGATCCACGGGCGAGGTCCACGTACCTGCAGCTGCTGTACTCTACCCATACGTCTCACTACGGACAGCATGTCAGACATCAGCTGACGGCGACCTCAAACTGTTCCTTGTGCGAGCAAACGTACTGTCGATCTCATCTAGATTGGCTGGTTCCGCTGCATGACCCGCAGGGACTGTCGATTGGACACTGAAACCCTTCGACCCTCGAAACATCGTTGCTGTGCCGCTTCGTAAGAGTCAACGCCGACGCGGTTTCTCAGGGAAATACAGGTCTGTTCTCGGGAGAAGGTGTGTGTACGAGAATAGTGTGTGGCCAGCTGAAGCTTTATGGTAGGCTAATGATAACGAGAGCAAATACTACCCCGGCAACGTCTTTCAGGGCGGAACCTAGCAATCCGACTTGCCAGACATGCAGCAACCTGTACCGTGAGAGTTCTTAGCCATCTATCTTGGTGGCAATATTCTTCCCCGGCACTCGCCGAAACCCAACGCGACAACTGCCTTCCCATTTTCACACCAGCCTTCCAAGATGATCTCATCGCCGTCCTCGAGATAGCCTCCCTCATAAGTTCCACTCGACCCGGGCAAGATCTTCGTCTTCGTCCGCTCGGCCTCGTAAAGACAACCCAACTCCGCCTTCTCGCCCTTCTCGTTCTTGCCGCTCCCCGATATTGTTCCCGTGCCGATCAGATCGCCCGTTTGCATCCCGCAACCACTCGCCGCGTGGTGCGTAAGCTGCTGGTACGGCGTCCAATACAGATACTTGAGATTGCTCGTCCCCAACACGCTCTCTTTGCCGTCTCTAACAAGCTTGATCCGGAGCTTGATGTTCAACGCACCATCGTCCTTCGCACCGGGCCAAGAGAGGTGCTCAAAGGGCGGCGGGTTTTGCTTCGTGTTCGGCGGACAAGAGTACGGCTCCAGAGCCTCCATGGGTACTATCCAGTTGCTGATCGAAGTCCCAAAGCCCTTGCTGTGGAAGGGACCAAGCGGCCGCATCTCGAAGAGCTGGTGATCGCGCGCGGACCAGTCGTTCAGCATTACGAAGCCGAAGATATGCTCGCGGGCGTCTTTGATGGGCATGGCTTCGCCGTAAGGGACGGGCTGGGAGACGAAGAAGCCCATCTCAAGCTCGAAGTCTAGTTTCCGGGTTGGTCCGTACCTTGGCTGCGAATCTATGCCGGCTGAGAAGGAGACGTTCTTCGGGCGGGCAATGTCGTGAGGTGTTGGCAGGACAGATGAGACGCGGGAGTTGTACACAGAGGGTGCTGCAAACCAATTACTCGCGATGCTGGCGGAGGTCATCTCGCCGGAGCACTGAAAGAATATCAGTACAACCTTCGATGTGATAATACTGGCGAAGGGGGCTGTACATTTTGGCAGTGTTCAAGAGAGGTGTAGAAATCAGAGAAGCCGGTCATCTTCATTGGCAGGTGGTTTGTGACGTCCTTGAGCTCGGCAAGGCAAGACGCCGGCACTTTGCCGTTCTTCAGATCGTCCTGAATCTTCTCGCGTACTGCCCGTCGTGTAGCCCACGGCAGTGCAGCGAAAGTGTTGAGTGCGGGCTGCACATACAGTCAGCAGGCTGTTCGCTCCTGGAGTGAGTCTGTGCACAACGAGCATGCCTCAGAGAACATCTGCTGAAACATAAAGTTATGTCCCGATTCGATGTCGAACAGGTTGCCGTTCTTCGAGTACTTTGCCAAGTCGACGGCGTGCTGGCCGATGGCTACTGCACATCTCGGCTTCGTCTCGCTTGACGTGGAGATAATGCCGTATGGAAGATTCTGCAGAGTGTAGGGGAGCTCGTCGAGTGCAGGAGAAACCATTGCGAGAGTGGATGATATCTCGGGGGCAGAGAAGACGAAGCCGAAAGGATTGGACGAGGTGAGGTCGTCCAGAACCTGACCCTTCTGGCCCCGCATCGGGTGTCGTTTTTGTTCCAAATGTCTGACAACGACTTGAACCTGAGCGAGGTCCCGTACTGTTAGCTGCGACGTAGGAGTGTACGGCAGTGTCCATCGAGGTACTATTGCGGATACCGCGTACATAGGCGGACGTGCACATCTCGAAGCTGCATGGTTGCAGCATCTCGAACGTAGCACATTGATGACGGATGGACACATATCCCCCATGTGATTACTGATGGGGGTCGGTCATTGCGACGCGCACAATTCAGATTGCAAGGTCAGTCGCAACGACTGGAGGAAAGGGCCCGTATCTGCAGCACAGTACCATGGGCCTGCGTACCTGCATGCCGAAGTTTTGGAGGTATTGAGAACCGCCACGTTTGGGTATCATGTACGAATGGGGTATCATCCACGCCTCCTCGTACTCGGCGTCGTCTTGCCCCTCTGACTTCCAGTACTGATCCCCCTCGCCTGCCCATCCATCCCCACGGCCTGCGTCGCCGCTTTCGTTCCTTTCGACTCGAGCTTCGTCTGAGTCGTGGCGCTGCTCTTTGGATTGTCCCAGTAGTAGACCATCTGCGCAGCTATAATGGCATTGAGGGTGAAGCCCGCGATGAAGCCGTAAAGGATGAGCTTGTCAGGAACTTCCTGAAGAGTCGTGAAGATGCGCGACATAGATCCGAGGAGGTAGTTGAAAACCTAGACAGACATCACAATAATCAGCTCAGCAATGTGCGATTAGGGCTAGCAGAGAACGTACCGCAAAAGCAGACAGCTGCCCAGTCCCTCCCTGCTGGAAGATGGTAGCGATCTGCGGGACCTTGCTTGCAACACCCAGAAGACCCGCACCAGCCTGAAGGTACTGCAGCATGCCCATTGACGTTATGCTGTCGCTGTACATCGCATATCCTGCTGCCGCCAGCCCTGCAACGAATACAGCCGCTGCCGCACCCTTCCCAGTGTGCTGCAATACCAACACACTGATCGCCACGTTTTGTATGGCAATCAATGCCACCTCGCCATACGTGCTGAACGGAAAGCCATTCCGCACGTTGTACATCAGGCTGATCAAGAAGCTCGCTGTCTCCAGCGCGTACGACAGAAAGCTGATCCCTTCCGCCGATTGACTGTTGAGGAGCTTGAGCAGCTGCGGACTGCGCTCGCCCCCACAATCGCGATGCCAAGCGCTTTGGACACGGCAAGTTTCATGCATGCTGTGTCTGAGATGTTGATATTGTGTACGAGCGAGCGGTAGCAGGCGTCGCCGAGGAGGGGCGCTGCGGTGTCGCTGAGCGGCTTGGGAAGGTTGTGGGTGATGGGTTGGAGGATGCTGCGTAAGGTTTGCTCAAGGGCGTCCATGGTGCTGTATATCGCCCGCGGTTCGCACGGCGAGGATGAGGAGAGCTATGTACAGCTGTTGGTGTTCGTGCGGTCGTGAAGGGATCAAATGGCGCGGAGCCCGTGCTCATGTCTCCGCTGTATCCGCACGGTTGCCACAGCGACAAACACATGCAGTCAACCTGCGCTCTTTCACAACTTGAACAGGTTGTCTATCCTTCCCATACCCTGAGACTTTGCAAATGCGCAACCGTTTAATAGTCCGGCGAGACTGCTGTAAGATGGATCGCCACGACGGCGAACCTGTGCCGCTCGCCTGCGTTAGCTCGAACCGCCTCAGCCCGCCAGACGGCAACGACCACAAGATGCACCGATCGGCAGCAACGATCGCGACACCACAGCCCAGTTTGAAGCAGAGCTCGCGACCCCCCTCATCACGAAGATCTCGCGGTCAACGCCCTGGGCTCCAGCAACGAGATCAAGGTGTCCCTGAAACGGATCCAACCGCGACCGCTGGCCTCTGGACAATCGTGTTGACGCGGAGAAGCATGGCACAACGAGGAGCGATTTCACGGCGTGGGGCTACAAAGAGCGGGTTACCGGTACGCAGTGCCTATACAGTGTCCGACGCCGACTCTGCTGCCGACTCAAGCGGCTCGCGAGCGCGCGCTCTGCGCCCGCAACAGTACTCGGCTTTCAGAAACTCCATCCTTGCGCCGCGGCATATTACTATCGACGCTGATGCCTGGGTCACTCGCGGTCCTTCCGCGCACTTCGGGACGTCCGTACCCGAAGACTACCGTTCAGTAAAGGGGCTGGAGGCCGCCGGAGTGCTGCTGGATCTCCAACAAGGCCAAGAGAAGGAGATTGCGGCGCAATATAGTTTCATGAAGTCCATGCAGCTTTGCGAAGCGGAGTTCGCCACGTACGCGACAGAGACTTTCTTCCTTGGCGAGCCGCGCAGCACTGCGCCCTCCAAGGATCGACTTTGGCGGGCTGAGCGCATGCTGCAGCTCGTGTGCCCACCCTCCGGGTCTCAATGGCTGCAACCGCCCTTACTTGAGCTTGATGTAGTCCGCTCTGATGACTACAGCTGGGATGTGCGCCCGGACTGCGCATACTGGATCTCGACCCGAGGCTTCAACGACGACTACGCATTCAACGTCAAGGGCGCCTGCTTTGTGTATGAAGGCTGGATTCTATGGCCTTACCTCACGATCGAGTTCAAACGGTACAATGAGGACCTCCTGGCTGCACAGACACAAGCAGTCACTGCGGGCGCAATGGCGCTGTACAATCGCTACAAATTGTATACCCGAGCCAACCCCGGAGTCACAGGCGATGACACCGGATTGTCCAACCTAGCCCATTACGCAATCACATTCACGGGGCCGTCCTACATTATTTGGAAGCTCAGTCCGAACGATGCTCGTGGACCAAACGGATGGAATGGGTGTTGCATGAGAAACTTGTCTGATGGCAATTGTACTCGCGAGGCCGACATCAAGAGACTGGTCGAGTGGGTCAATGAAATTCATCGATGGGGTTTGACAGCTCACGCGCACGCTTGTCAGATGGATGTCAAGCGCGTGTTGAACCAGGAAGACGTCGATACCTCTGCGATCGAATGACATAGCGGTGTTGTTGAGTTGGTTGGCCATGACCAAGAGACGCTTAGATGCGACTGTCCGGGGGGAAGGAGGTCGAGAAGGATGTGAAGTTCGGACTAGACTTGGACAGTAGTATTGCTAGAGATCACCTTATGAATACAGACTGATCAGGCTGCTGGTAGTAAGGCAGCAGACACACAGTATAAAAAGAGTTGTGAACGAACAACTTATTTTAGAGGCATTAGTTCCTGGAACTGCGCAACGCAATTAACGCGCAACAGGAGCATGTAGGGTTTTAAAGTCTGGCAGCAAAGCGTACTTAGAAATAACATAATGCCCCTCAACAGGAGAATATTGGATACAAAACGGCCCGCTGGACTAACCAGGTTGTACCAGGAAAAAAGAATTTTCGAATAGCGTCGAAACAGGCTTAGAAGACAGTTTAGAAACTTAGTTGTTGCGACCCGGTGAAACCGTGTCACGGTGGTAGAGCTCGGTGGCCTTGGAGGTGAGTGTCAAAGGCACGATCAGTATGGGGTATACTTCTCTCGTCTGATGCACTGCTCTGCTGGAATCGTTCCTGGGTATGCGAGGACCTTTCAGTTGGATTGCAACATGAGTTGAACACGAACTACATAAGAGATAAAGCGACTCGCTATATACATATGAGATTCGTGTCTGCATCTGTTGCATCTCTAAGATTTCTTAGGGATGCCACAGTGTCGAGGGAGACCCGTCGTTGCGTCCTTGGTACCTCCGCAATCCCTCAGGAATGCTACAGAAACGACGAAGACTCGCAGCGGACTCTCTCTCTTCTTTCTGGCTGCCAAGACAGAGACCGTTTCTGCCTCAGGCCCTTTGTGTGGGGTCACACCTGTGTTCGTAACACCATCCCCTTTCTAGCCTAGCTGTCCCCAGCTTCCTACAAGTTATCTGCGATGCTCACACAGGGCGTTCATGGCTTCTTCGTCTTCTGTCTCCAAAGTACGCAAACATCGTCCCAAGAGTACTCTCTCTCGAAAGGACGCGGCTGTTGACATTCTTCAATTTGGTTTCCCAGCAATGGCTCCTTGTAGTCGATGCGAGCGCCTAGGTCTTCCTTGTAAGGTTCGGCTATCCACTGGCCGATGTGGCGAGTGCAACGATTCGAACGGAACCTGCGACCTGGTACTGACGCGGAAGAAGTGGGAGGTGATGAAAAAGGAACATCGCAAGTTGCGTGAGGAGGCACTGGCTGCAGAGGAAAGTGTGGAGCGAGCGCATGCGGCGCTTGCTGTGGCCTTGGCCAAGCGGTCTCGGCTGAGCAAGCAGTTGCTTCACGTCGAGGACCGTGCAGCCCGGGCTCTGGACAAGCAGGAGGAAATTTTCGAAGAGGCGGAGCTGGTGGAGATTCCCGCCGTTGTTCCGGAGCTAGACTTGTCCTCCCTGGATAAGTTAAGCGTTCCGGGTGAGGCGGAGATGGGCGGCGATAGACTGGTCGTTTGTCGATCAGGGTTGGGGTTCGTACTGTGCCTTGCCCGATAATCCTTTGGTGGGCGTGGATCCCATCGCCGAGACATCATGAACGGGTTTTTGAGGAAGCTTCTCAGGATATGCGGTGAATTCTTGAGGTGAGTTATCGGTTCCCATGTGTTGTCCGCGTCGGGGTATCCTTTCCACTTCACGAGGTATCGCTGACCTTACTGTTGTAGGATTCTCTCGACCTCGAACTCTTGCTCTTCTTGCGGCTCGAAGTGGAACGTCGTTTGCAGTGGGATAGTCGGGTCTGCTGGTTCCAGGAGCGATATGTGGAATACTGGATGTACTCTGGCGTCCTTGGGTAGGCGCAGCTTATAGCTTGCCTTGCCTCTTTGTTCATCGACCAAAAATGGTCCGACCTTCACATGGTCCAGTTTCTTTGTACCTCGTCTGGTCTTGAGGTTCTTCGTGAGGAGGTACACTTTATCCCCCTTCTCAAGTTGAGGCGCCGTTTTTGAGTCTCTGTGTCGTTGACTCGTTAACACGGCTTGTGATGTACTGATAGCTTGTCGCATTTTGTTATGGATATCGTGGAGATCTGCCGACGATTGCAGGGCTCGATCCGTCTGAGGCCCTGTCAAGGCTTCCATAAACAAGTTGGGGTCCTTCCCAAAGTTGGCGTAGAACGGGGTGACATGTGTTATTTCCGAAGCGTTGTTGTTGATTGCGACTTGTGCCATGGGCAGTAGTGTTACCCAATTGTCTTGTACGTAGTTGACGTAGTGTCGTAGGTACGCTTCCAGTGTCTGGTTACTCCGCTCGGTCTGTCCATCGGTTTGTGGGTGGAAAGCTGTTGATAGCTTGTGCTTGATCCCCATTGCTGCGATTAACGTTTTCCAGTAGTTGGACGTGAAGAGTTTGTCTCTGTTCGTGATGAAGACGGTTGGTATCCCGTAGTAGCGCACGAGGCGGTCCAGCACCAAACAACCTAATTGTTGGGCCGTAATCGTCTCGCTGCAAGGGATGAAGTGTGAGTACTTGGTCAATCCCTCGACCATGACCAATATTGAGTCGTATTGGTGGTTTGTGACTGGGTCTGTCGATACTGGTAACTTGACGATAAAGTCCATCGTGACTTCGTCCCAAGGCTTATGCGGTGGTTCGCGGAACTCGAGGTTGCCGTACTTTGCATGTCGTGTAGCCTTGTTTTTGTTGCAGCTGTCGCATCGTTTGATGTACTCGGAGACCTTGCGTCTCATGTCGGGGAACACGAAGCTTCGTCGTATGTGTTCTGCTGTTCGAGCAACCCCAGGATGACCAAGCGTTGGTCCGTTGTGGTGATCTCGAATGCAGTCGTGTTCCTTGCTGGGAGGCACCCTGAATTTCCCGTGTTCGATTGGGAACTGTTCTTGGTCGTCTCGCAGTATTCGTAAGGTGGCGTTGAACTCTTGAGCTTCCGCGCTCAGGCTACCATCCTTATTGATTTTAAGTATGCGTTGTAGCTTCGATGATGTATCTTCCATGTAATCTGCACGTCTGCTCAGCGCGTCGGCGCGCCCATTGTCCTTGCCAGGAGTAACGTCAATGATGGGGATATGGCCATGATGGGGATACGGCCCGCTGTTTCGCGTATCTTACGCGTTCCTCCGTCTTTCTTACGCGTACTTCCTATTCTATATCTATATACTTTCATGTATTCTGAAGAGGACCTATCTCGGGCTACACTAGCCTATCGCAACAACGAATATACCTCTATACGAAAGCTCGCCGACGCGTTCTTGATCCCGCGTTCTACGCTTCGCCATCGACTCTCCGGGCGCGTTTCTTATGCTACCGCCCACGAATAAGAGCAATATCTATCTACCGCCGAAGAGAAGACTCTTGTTAGGTGGATCTCGAAGCTTTCTAACCTAGGTTGTCCAATACCGCCGTCGTTAGCTCGGAACCTCGCGTTCGAGATCCGAAGTAATCGATATACACTTTTAACCCCGCTACCTCTACCGACACCTCCTCCGACACCTCCCAGCAAACGTTGGCTCGACCGTCTACGAAAGCGATACCCCGAGATCGAAAGCGTCTATAGCCGGCAAATCGAAGTAAGCCGGTATAAGGGAGTTAGCTACCCTATCGTCGACGCCTACTTTACCGCCCTTACCGACCTCTTTACCGAGCATACCTACCCTCCCGACGGGATATATAACGCCGACGAGTCCGGATTTGCGATCGGTAGTAGTCAAACGTCGAGGGTACTCGTAAATAAGAAGGATAAGACGAGTTGAAAGCGGATAATAGGGCGGCAAGAGTGGATTACGGCATTCGAGTGTATCGACGCTTCCGGACGGGCTTTACCGCCTCTTCTTATATATAAGGCCGTGAATACAAATACGGCTTGGATACCGCCGGGTACGCCGAGCGATTGGCGCTTCTCTTCGACGACGAGCGGTTGGACTAACGACTCGCTTGGTTACGAGTGGTTATCGACCTTATTCGACCCGGAGACCCGACGGGAAGACGGGAGGACGGCGGCTTCTTATACTCGACGGACACGGGTCGCATTTAACAAGCCGCTTTCTAGCGTACTGTTTCTCGGTATCTATCGACGTCGTTATTCTTCCGCCGCATTCGTCGCATCGACTACAACCGCTAGATGTCGCCGTCTTCGGTCCGCTAAAGCGGGCTCTTGCGGAGAAGACCGATACCCTTACCCGCCTCGATACCGGCCGTATATCGCGAGTAGATTGGACTACGGCCTATATACGGGCTGGAGAGCAAGCTATTACATCGCAGAATATACTATCGGGCTTTCGAACAACCGGTCTTCAACCGCTAAGCCCGATAACCGTCCTTTCGACCCTCGAGATGCCCGACAACCCCGGTACTCCCTCCCGAGAGAGCCGCCTCGACGGTAACCTCGACCTTACTCTTCTTAATTCCTCTCCGCCGGACGGTACGGAGCTACGAGAGGCGAATACGGTTCTTAGTCGGGCTGTAGGCGGGAATGCGACGATCGAAACTCCGGTAAAGCGGTATATCTCCCGCGCGACCCTCGCTCTCGAAAAGACGGTTTCCGAGAACACCCTTCTTCGGAAAGAAAATACCGAGCAACGGAAGCTTCTCGAGACCCGTAAGAAGCGTACGAAGGGAAAGCGGGTCGCTAGTGATGTCGGTTTGTCTTTAATACGGAAGAAATCCTCGATGTCGTCCGGAAAGCGGAGGTTGAAGCCGGGCGTCTAAAGCCGTCTAAGCGACGACGTACGAAGCCGGCGACAACAGAAGTCGAGGAGGTCGTCGAGAATGATATCGAGAATGTTTCTAGCGGATCAGAATCGGATTGTATTGTTGTTGTGCAGCGTAGATAGCGTTCAGATCCGAGGTATCGCGAAAAAGCGGGCCGTATCCCCATCATGGCCATATCCCCATCATTGACGTTATATATGATGCCGAACTGGTATTGTCCGAGTAGCTCTGCCCATCGGCATTGTCGTCTCGATAGATCCTTCGTGGTCGTGAAGTACTGAAGGTTCTTGTGATCCGAGTAGATGGTCAGTCCGGTTGCTCCTTCACAGTATATTCTCCAGTGGCGCAATGCTGCGACGATCGCTAGCAGTTCCTTGTCGTAGATTTCGTAGTTCTGTTCCGCTGGTGACATCTTCCTTGAGAAGTAAGCGATGGGGTGTCGGTTGCCTTGCGTTTCTTGCGTGAGGCATGCCCCGATAGCGAAGTCGGAGGCGTCGGTTTCGATGATGACTTTCTTCTTGGGGTCGAACATGGCCAAGGTCGGTGCTGATGCACTTGCTTGTTTGAGTCGTTGGAACGACTTCTCTTGATCTGTCCCCCATTCGAACCCAACGTCCTTCTTGGTAAGGTTCGTGAGTGGTGTAGCGACTTTCGAATAGTCTTGAATGAACTTGCGGTTGTAGTTCGCGAGTCCCAGGAATGCCTGTACGTCCTTAAGGTTCTGGGGCGTAGGCCATTCCATGAGCGAGGTGATCTTCTCGGGGTCCATGCGCATTCCATTGACGCTGACAATGAATCCGAGGAAGTCAACTTCCTTCCTGAAGACATTGCATTTTTCTGGAGCAGTGCGGCATCCTGCCTTGTCAAGTCGTTCGAAGACTGCGTCGACGTCCTCGACGTGTTGTTCTCGACTTCCTGTGGTAAACACCAGGAGGTCGTCCACGTATGCGATGACGGTGATGTCGAGTAGGTGTCGCAGGGCTTCGTTGATAACTTCTTGATAGGTGGCTGGTGCGTTGGTAAGACCAAACGGCATCACCATGAACTCGTAGAGTCCGTAGCGTGTCCTGAAGGCGGTCTTCCATTCTTCACCTTCGGCCATGCGTATGCCGTGGAAGGCGTCGCGTAGGTCGATCTTGGTGAACCATTGTGCTCCGGTAAGTCTGTTCTTCATTTCTTCGATATTTGGTAACGGGTACCGATTCTTGATCGTGATTGCGTTAAGTCGTCTGTAGTCAATGACCATTCGCGGGTCGTCCGGCTTTCCTTTCTTTGGAACGAACATTGCTGGAGAAGCTGCAGGCGAATGCGATCTGCGTATCCATCCGTTGGTCAGATATTTTTCGATCCATCGTCGCTGTACTTCCAGCTCTCGTTGTGATAACGCGTAGAGTGGTCCCCATGGTGGCTGTTTTCCTGGTTCAAG
>JAABUP010005867.1_pt1 | contig 18153 bp, 16 predicted proteins | sample 5559201 | NCBI WGS metagenome assembly JAABUP01 (sample SAMN10711887, study PRJNA513373) | rock metagenome | isolation source: Antarctica rocks | place: Antarctica
GTGAGCTGGAATCCTAATCCTATCGTCCAGCTTCGCTCTGTCATCCCATCACGAATTTCCAAAGCATTGCTTTTTTTCAATACCATTGTCGATTACTCTACACTGTTTGCCATGACAGCACCTCCAACACCAGAGCAGCTCCAAGAGTTATTGAATGGCCCCAGCATGAAGCCTTCGGCGGGGGTGATGCCAAACTTTGTCGACCCCGCCAATTTTCACATCTTGTACATTGCCACTGTGATTCTGTGTCTATCTTTTGCAACTTCGGCTCTTTTTATGCGCATATATACAAAGATATATATCATCCACAAAACAGAATGAGCTGACTGTGAAACCTCACTCCTCGCGCCTATCATGAACCCTCAAAGCTAATATTTCACAGATACATCGATGCTTGAATGGGTACGACCCTCACCCTTAGAATACATGATCTTGACTAATATCTGTGCAGCTGATCACAGTAGCATACTGTGCTCTGACCGGAAAACTCATCTACGCCGGGGGCGAAGGTAAGCGATGCTCGCAAATTCTAGATCAACAGATGGTAGACGATACTGACGCTACCAATAGTTCACCTATGAAATATTCAGCTAAAGAACTTGCCTTCAGCACTCTATGTATGTTCTCTTCAGGCATGCTCTGAATTCTAGCGCTAACGACATTCCGTATATTGCAGTATATGAATATCTTGTCAATCGTCTACGGAATCAACGTGTCTATTGTGAAGCTCTCAATCATTCTTCAATACCTGAGCATTTTTGTGTCACATCGAAAGGTTAACCTAATGTTTTTGAGATGTCATCTTGTCATCTGAAGTCACTTCATCTTTTATACCGTGGCTACGTTCTTTGAGATTTTTATCTGCAACCCACGGGATAAATTTTGAAGTCCGCTGATGACGAAGAGTCATTGCTATAACGCAATAGCAATCAACATCGCTGCAGAATCATTCAATGTCTTCTCCGATTTTGTGATCTTGCTGCTTTCTCAGCACGTAATTTGGAAGCTTCAAATGCGCTGGGAACGAAAAGTTGAAGTATCTGCGATTTTTCTCACAGGATTTTTGTAAGTCTATATCGCCTTCATCATAGTCTCGCTAACTTCTCTGGTTCTCAAGTGCTTGCATCATCTTCGTCATGCGACTCTACTACGCCGTCAGAATTCAACAGACTGGCGACGTCACTTGACAGAGTGAATCGATGGATCTCTGAACTCTGGTCGAGTTCATCATAACCATCATCTGTGACTGTATGCCAGTCATACCTAAGTTCTTTCAGACAGTCGGACTCAAGATTTACTCGAGCTCAAAGAGCAGTTCGTCATTGAGCTCATCAAAAGGCTCAAAGATCAGTGAAACTTCTGCAAAAAGAAGTGATGCAGGTGAATCTGAAGGATTTTTAACAGACTCAAATGAGGCTCAACGCCAGCCTCATGGTAAATACGACTCTCTCGATGAGAATGAGCTGAAAATAGTAGCGGGCAAAGGCAGTACCTTCAGCAGCGTATCTGAAAGCATTAAATCGCTGCCTTCATCATCAGGAGAGAAGGCGATGAGTCAACAGCAGATCGTGTCGAAGAAGAAGAGAAGTCAAATTTTGCGAACAGTGCGTATCGAGACTAGGCGCGACGACTTGAAAAGGCAGCAAGAAAGTGATTGATGAATATTGAAATGTGTGACTGTAGAGGCGATTAGCTATGAGTGCTTGATTGTATTGTTACGACTTGATCATGGCAGGTACCATTCCTGATGATCTTATCGTACGGAATGCATTTTTTAGACAACTTAGTAAGCACATCGTATTGCATAAAGTACCTCGGTTCAGCCATCGCTGTGTTTGTATTGATGTTTGCCTATAGTGTTCGACGCCCGGTGACGGGCATCTCTTAAAACACTCCCGCTCGCCTTTCACTCTCCAAGTTTCATCTTTGAACCCCATCCCGCTTCGATACCAAGTCAGAAAGCAACATCTGTTTGCAACAGATACGAGGCTTTCTACGATGGCTCTATCGAACCTCACCTTCTTTCGTGATGACTTTCGCATGACAATCTGGCTTCTAAGTGAAGCAGCGCTTCAGTGTCTTCTCTTCCTTTTACTCTCTACCTACGTCGCACTTTTTCCTACTCTTCTCTTGATATCTGCACGAATTGCTACATTCGTGCTCATCAGTCATGAAATGATGCGTGATCCGAGCTTTGACAAGGTCAAGATAGAAAGATTGACGGCTCAGATACCTTACGAGAATGGTTCTGCCCCGAAAAAGCCAGCGAAGAAGAAGGTTGTGATTCTCGTTCTAGAAGCACGCTCTAATCAGTATGTTTCAAGGCATTCACAACTAGGCGTTCCTCCTAATTCTTCTTTTCAGCCCAAAGGGCCGATTTGCACCTGGCTACACGGAAGTAGGTCATCTCTTTCGACGCATGTGGCAGGACGCTGCAAAGAACCGCGAGAAGTGAGGCTGTAAGTATACTCGTCGAGGACGAAACGACATGGCATGAACATGCTGATATTGGTCAGACCTCGGAAAATCGTCTACACTTCTTGTCACAGACCTTGACTGTGGGAATACGATGCTCTGACTGTTCTACTGAAAAGACATCGATCATTTACGCGTCTTCGCTCACGAAGATGCTCACCGTGCGGGATGGGACTGGTACAATGCGTTCAAAGGTCACTCGCACATCGGCATCATGCACGAGATCTACTCTGCGCCTAAGGGTAATTGGGAGAACATCTATCACAATTTTCGCCCGTTTGGAATGGGTAACGCATTTCCCCGCTTTTCAAATGATAATCTCTTGAACACTAAGCTGACTCTCGCTAAGGGCAAACAAAGTACCTCGTCAAAGATCCGGAAAAGGAGGGGAGATATGGTGGCAGTCAGCTCATTAGCCCTCTGCAGGACGCGAAGGACGCAACCTGAAAATTCATGACAGCAAGGATGGGGCGGGTTGAGGGGTCATAGAGAAAGTTATGAGCATTGGGAGTGGTGCCCAGGCACCCCAGCAATGACGAGAGCGCTGTTCTCTCTAGGCCTTCTCTGAGCTCTGCTGGTCGCACATTGTAACATTACAGCACAGTGACAGTCAGACATATAATATCAAACCTTGAGTCCACACATCAAAGCCTCACTCAGCTGACAACGCAGCAGCTGTACCCCCTAGTTGCAGCCACAATTCTGCGCTAGGCACTCGTACGAGTCTATCAGACTAGATCTTGCATCGAACATGAGGCTGGTGGGTCTCAAGAATGGCATGATCAGAGACCTAATGTTAGAGGGTGTTTGTGCTGATTGACAATGGTTGGTCCTGACTCAAGATCGAAACGGCTGAGGTATGTGATTCTGGACCCTTCGGGCCTGAATACATAATTCACGTGCAGATGACTAGACGGAGTAATACTTGAAAAAGAAGCGAGTAGAATCTTATTCGTGGGAACGTGCATATCTCGGTTTCAAAAGAATCGCGATTCATTGATTAAGATGCGCTGTTGTTGGATGATGATGTTGTACCGCACTCACTGTCTAGCGCTTAGACCGGTGCATCGGGTGTGCCCCTTACTCGTATGCACGGGGTTTCCGCGCACACTGGGTTTCCGCGCACTCTAACCTAGAAAGGTTAGTTACATATCGTACCGGGTTTAGCGTGCTAAAAAAAGGCATTAAGGTATTTAGTCATATTTAGCGTGCGCGGAAACCTCGTGCATACGAGTATTCCGTAAGGTACCTACCTAGTTCTAGCTGAACCTTGATAGGCTCTCAGGTGAGCAAGCTTTACCTACCTTACCTTAGTTCTATGTAGTGTCAGCGGCTTCTAGGGGCTTACAGGGGTCCAGGCGGGGCGGACCAGGAAGGAGAAACGCGCCATCTGCTGTCATCCACTTGCACTTGAGGGGTACCGACAGAGACTACAGGTCGCGCGACCAACGCTAGAGGTCGCGCGACCATGCCGATCATCCGAGCATGGTCGCGCGAGCTCAGTCGACCATGCGCATAATTCCGCTTTTCTGAGCTAAGGTATTGATAATCTAAAATCATAGATAACAGCATCAATAAACAGAAAATTCTTAAATTCAATTTAATCTTTATTAATCATTTACTAATATCTGATTAATTAGATATTAATTTAATTTGTTGTAATTACTACATGAAAAAAAATTCACTAAGTGATTAATATTTAAAATCTAAAAGATGCAAAAATTGAAAATATGATTATTAATTAATTTATAATTAATCATTTATTAATCAATAAATAATCACAAAATTAACAATCTGAAAATTTTAGTATTATTTTTTTCTTCTCAACATTATTATGATCTTTTTATTTTATTAATTTAATATTAATCAATAAATAATATATTATTAATCATCAATTAATTTTTTATATTTTCACAAATTACAATGAATCAACTTTTATCTCAATAATCAAATTAATCATTGATTAATAAGTTATTAATAAATGATCAATCAACTTTTCTTTTACAAATTTGAATGAAAATACAACAAATGTCATAATCTAAGATTAATTCTAGATTAATCATTTAATCTCATATTTCATAAATTGAAGTAAATGAGCATTTATTGATTAAATTAACATTCTACATTCTTGATTGAAAACATACTGATTAGTGATTGATTAGTGATTGTGTATTGATCATGAAGTAGTTACAGGTGTAAAGGTTCATGCAACCATGAAATTTATGTGTGAGCTCGGGCGTTAGCGTGAGTCTTAGCTTCGGATGATCGGCATGGTCGCGCGACCTCTAGTATGAGTCGCGCGACCTACATCCTCGATACCGACATGGTTGCTCAGCTACCTGCGGCGGGTTATATAACTACATCATCATTGAACATCGTAATTCAGCTGTGCAAACGCCATCACTGCGGCATAAACTTGGAAAGTCATCAAGCTTGCAAGATACTCTGATAAACTGCGATGCGATTCGATGGCTTCGTTGCGCAGCTTCAAGCGCGCAGGATTCGACTGATCCGGAACATCACCAAAGAATTGACGTCGTAACGAATGATGCCTCGCTTCTCCTTCTCCGCCAGCCTCGCCAATCGCCCGAACCCACGACCCTTGAATTCTTCATACTTTGGTTTTCTTTCAGGAGCTGAAACGTAACTGCGCGTCGTTCTGATGCTAGTCTGAAATTCGGGACGCAGATAACGTCGCTCGAAAGGCTTGATCAAGGATGCTAGAACGAGTTCTGGTAATGTCTGAGAACAATGTTTCGAAGCGACGACATGACTTAGAGCACACCATGATGATGTTCAGGCTCATACTCGTGCTCAGCCATGCTTGCGAACTGCATTGTGATTGTGCTTGGACCTGCAGAATCACGGATGTAGCTAGTAGAATACTCTCATTAATCTACATCAGCCCGAGACTATTTCAAAGGGATGATCATCTAGATCGAAGTCTATGTATTGAGAGAGTCAGACTGACTGACGTATTGGCTCATATGTGAATCTGCGAGTGAATCGACCTGAGTCTTGAATACAAGCACTTTGAGATTTGGGCAACTATGAACTTCAAGTAGCAGCTGCTAAATTAAATTTTCTTTGCTTGTCTTTATTTCTTTAGTCGCTCCTCATACAATCCCAGTATGGCGCCAGGTATACCCTACAACGATTCTAATGGCGTCTTCGTCGCAAGCTCGAGAAGCGACTCGCTCAATAGCTACACAGCAGAACTTTATGACTTCAATCTCGAGCATGACATCCTCGAGCCTATAGCTGTCGTGAGATTCTCTTTGAGATTTCCTCAAGAGGCGACCTCTCCAGAGTCCTTCTGGGAAATGCTAGCGGAGAAGCGATGTGCGATGACCGAGTGGTCCAAGAATCGAATCAATCTAGATGCATTTTACCATTCAGATAGCAACAGAACTGATACGGTTCGAGCTCTTCCCATGGTCAAACCGTACTCTAAGTTCTCAGATTGCAGCTTATACTTCATAGATACCAGTACACAGCGCTCATTTTCTTGAGGAGGATCTCGCCGTTTTCGATGCTCCTTTCTTCTTATCACTTTCGCAGAAGCAGTGTCGATGAATTCTCAACAGCGTGATCTTCTAGAAACTGCTTATCGAGCTCTTGAGAATGGTAGATGCTTTCATCAAGTCTTTCTTCTTCATTTTGGAAAGAAAAGTTCACCAATTTTACTTCTATATTTGAGCTAAACCTTTGACAATCGAAATATCACTAGATCAAGTTGCTGGTTTCAAAACAGGAGTGTATACGAGATCTTTTGCGAACGACTATAAGATGATGATGATAAGGGACCTGGAGGCATTGCCAAAATATGTCGCTACTGGTGACGCTATGACTTTGCTTGCTAATCGACTCAGCTGGTTCTTCAAGTTGGGCGGACTCAGCGTCAATCTTGACACTGCTTGCTCGAGTAGTATGATAGCTCTTGATATCGCATGCCAAGGACTGCGTAACGGTGAATTCACAATGATACGCTTCTGAACCAACCTTGATATAGCCTGATGAGCTTATGATTACATGTAGGCACTTGTAGCCGGCTTCAATACCATTTTCGAACTTGACTCTTTCCTGTCGCTGACGAACATGAATTTCCTTTCCTCAGAAGGTCGATGTTTCAGTTTCGATGACCGTGGAAACGGTTATGCTAGAGGCGAAGGCTTCGGTGTGATTGTCATCAATCTCCTCGCTGACGCCGTTCGGGACGGCGATACCATCAGAACGGTAATACGCTCCACAGGATCTAACCAGGATGGGCGCACACCTGGAATAACGCAGCCGAGTAGAGATGCTCAGGAAGCTCTTATACGGAGGACTTACGAGAAGGCAGGCTTGAATTCAGGTGCTACGCGGTATTTTGAAGCACACGGTATGTTCCTAAACCCTTCGGATAAGGCTTCATGCTGACACTGTGACCGAAAAGGGACTGGCACTGCAGTCGGAGATCTCATCGAAGCCAGCGCTATCGAAGGGGTGTTCCGAGAGCATCGCAGTTCTGAAGACTCATTGTACATGTGAGTCTCTGCGCTTTGGCTATATTCTGTTCTCGCTATACTCACGCGAAACACTCTCAGTGGCGCTGTCAAATCCAACATCGGACACCTTGAAGGCGTCAGTGGTATAGCAGGCATAATTAAAACTATGATGGTACTAGAGAAAGGCATCATTTCACCAAACACAAACTTCGAACACCTGAATCTCAAGATCGACGCAGATTTCTTGAATCTAAAGGTATGATAGTCTTTGATTTTCTCTAAAGGAAAAAATTCTGAATTTAATCACAGTTTTCCCTCTTCTGCATACCATGGCCAGATACCGGACTGCGTCGAGCGTCGGTTAACTCCTTTGGCTTCGATGGCGTCAACTCGCATGCTGTGCTTGATGATGCGTACAATTTCCTTCGCGAGAGGGGTATTGCTGCCAATCATTGTACCGTGCGAACACCTTCGCTTCTGGAAGAGCAGATGTATTCTTCTACTGCAATAGATGAAAGTGCGTTGACGATCGGCACGTCTAACGGGACTAATGGCGAGGCTTATGCCAACGGATCGCACACCAAGAGACCGTCTAATGGGATCAACGATGAAGTATATATCAATGAAGCACACACCAACGGACGTCACATCGACAGGGCATCTTACGAGCTTGAGAATGAAGTCCAAACCAATGGAATAAATATCAACAAGTCACTTGAAAAGATCAACGGTGAAGTCAATGCCAACAGAGCACACATCAACAGGCAGATTGTCACACAAGATCGACTTCGTTCATGTTCAAGAGTCCTGGTTTGGTCCGCTGCTGACGAAGGCGGTATTTCTCGTCTTCTCGAAGCGTACGCCAAATATCTTGGTGCTCTGTCTCTTGGCTTGATAGAGACTGAAGAGTATATCGAGAAATTGGCGTACACTTTGGCTGCTCGACGAAGTTCCTTGGCCTGGAAGTCATTCGCCGTCGTCAGATTCTTCTCTGAGCTACGAGACATTGAAATTCGCTCATCAAAACCCGTTCGATCGAGCAAGAAGCTTGGCCTTGGATTCATTTTCACTGGTCAAGGAACACAGTACAGTGAAATGAGTCGAGAACTTCTAAGATACTCGATATTTCAGAACATCCTTCGGAAATTTGAGATGTGCTTACAAGATTTGGGCTGCGAGTGGCTACTGATGAGTAAGCGATCCTTAAATTTTCTGTGCAGTTCAACCATCTCATCACTGTCATGAGAGCGAAGGCGGTCGACTGAGGGTTCAGCCATGGCCAGAAGCATCCTCGTGCCAAAACTAACGGTTTGCAGATGAGCTCCTGAAAGAAAAGGAATTATTCAAGATCAACAACTCAGCATATAGTCAATCGATTTGCACAGCACTGCAGATTGCCCTTATCGAGCTACTTCGAAGTTTCAATATCGTCTCTTCTGCCGTTGTTGAACATTCTTCTGGCGAAATTGCTGCAGCGTGAGTGAGCTCTGAATTCACTGATAAAGCTTGGTGCTAATACGTAGAAGATATTGTTTGAGTGGTCTTTCGCTTCTGTCTGCATGTAAAGTGACTTACTTCCGAGACAAGTCTACAGCTACTTTAGCTGACCTATCAGTCGGTCGCGACGCTATGATGGCAGTTGGTCTTTCGGAAGCTGCAGCGCGCCCCTATCTTGATCGACTCGCTATGCGTCATGAAAGTACTCGTGTCACTGTGGCTTGTATCAACAGCCCGAAGAACATCACCTTATCCGATGACGAGGTTCAGATTGACGCTCTCAAGTTGCTTCTCGATAGTGATATTATATTTGCACGCAAGCTTCAGGTCGATGTAGCTTACCATGCTGCACAGATGAATGAGATCGTCGATCTTTATCGCACGTCGATTGAAGAGCTAGAGTTTGGAGAGCCGCTTCAGGATACTCCAATAATGATATTCTCGGTAATCGCTAGGCAAATCTCCAAAGCTGAAACCTGTCAAAGCGACTATTGAGTCAAGAATATGATCTCCCCTGTCAAATTCTCGGACGCAATTGTGCGACTGGCTTCAGACTCTGCAAAGATTCAAAAAAAGAAGCTGGGTGAAGCTCATCAAAAATCCGTCGCGATACACGATCTCATCGAAATCGGACCACATTCTGCTTTACGAGAACCAGTCAAAGAGACTCTGGAGACAATTTCTAGAGGGAACGATGTTACTTACAGCTCCCTCTTGATTCGGCATGCCTCGGCTCTCGAGACCACTTTGAACGCTGCAGGCCGCTTTCATACTTTGAGATATTCGCTCAATCTTGCCGAGATCAATGAAGTTAACAACAAGACAGGAAAAAAGCCCGCGGTACTACCAAATTTACCAGAGTATCAATTCGATCACTCTCGGAAATACTGGTATGAAAGCAGATTGAGCAAAGACTACAGGCTTCGCAAAGTTTCACGTCTTGACTTACTCGGGACTCCTGCCACCGATTGGAATTCTTTGAAAGCTAGATGGCGAAAGTTCATTAAAGTATTCGAGACACCGTGGGTAGTGGATCATAAGGTATGAAACACTTCTCACTGATTCAATCATTGCTAAATGTTTTAGGTAAATGGTTTCATCGTATACCCCGCTGCTGAAATGCTTGTCATGGCTATTGAGGGTGCCCGCCAACTAGCGGACGAGAATCGGCGTATCACAGGATATCATATCAAAGAAGCTACCTTTCACAAAACCTTGACGATTTCGGTTAGCCTAGAAGGCGTCGAGACACAGCTTTACATACGGCCTTCAAAAGATGCGTTCAACAAACACTTTGCATCATCTGACTTTAGAGTCTGTATCTATGAAGATGGTCAGTGGGCTGAGAATTGCCGTGGAACCATCGAGGTGAAGTACGAGGAGGCTGAAACTGAGGTCCATAGAGGCAAAGAAGCAGCGGAAAGGTCGCGTTGTTACAAGCAACGTTACGAAAATGCGGTCGGGACCTGCAACAAGACCGTCGAACCAGAGCGTATGTATGAGCATCTGCAGAAGATTGGGTTGACTTTTGGTCCGGCTTTCCGACCTCTTCAGCAGATACATTGCAACAATGAGGGCGAGGCAATGACTGAAGTTAGGACCTTTGAATGGTCTGCTCAGGATAATTCGAATCATCCTCAGCCTCATGTTGTACATCCCACAACTCTTGACGGCGTGGCTCAGCTTTTCTCCGTGGCATTGACCAAGGGTGCTCAAGAGATGATACCCACCACTATTCCAACGCGGATGAGCAAGCTATGAATATCAAATTCCGGTCTTAGCCATTCTGAGTCAGAGTCAATTCAAGCTTATACAAAATCGGCGTTTAAAGGCTATCGCGGGACTGAATTCAATATGTTCGCTCTAGACAAGGTCACGGGCGATGTTCTGCTTTCAATTGAGAGCCTCGAGACAACGACAGTCGCTAGTCAGGGTACCGTATTAAAAGGACAGTCTGACCAAAGACAATTGTGCTACAGCATAGACTGGAAGTCGGACGTTGACCTGATGAGCTCTCAGCAGACTTTGTCGTACAGCAAAGCTGAACATGCTGAGGTCGTCGAATCGGTTGAGTCTTATCAACGAGTGAGTCTTCTTCTCTTCTCATTCGTCTGGAAAAATTATATCGAAATACGAGGGGGCCATTCATCAACGGTCTTGGAGCCGCACATACGCAAGTACATCGCATGGATGGAATGGCAGATTGCAAAATTCGACGCTGAAGATCTACCACACAGTCGACCTGACTGGAAAGCGCTTTCGGAGGACACACAATACATCGATACTCTCTTCAGCCGCATAGAAAGCAGTAGCAAACAGGGAAATTTTTTTGTGACGGTTGGGCGAAATCTTCTCAAAATCATTAATGGCGAAGTCAATCTCCTTGAGCTTCTATTTCAAGGAGAGCTTGCCGAAGATTACTATCGCGAGGTATTCGACATTGTGTCGTGCTGCAAACATCTCGGCAAGTATCTTGACGCACTTGCTCATAAGGAACCGGGAATGAAAATCCTTGAGGTTGGTGCCGGGACAGGGGGCTTTACTGCCAAAATACTTTCTTCGCTTTCTTCTGAAAGTTCAGGCCCCACGAGATACGCTCAGTATGACTTCACTGATATCTCAACGTCATTTTTCGAGAAAGGCGAGAAGACTTTCGGGTGTCGCCATGAGAGAATGGAGTTTAAATCTTTGAATATTGAAGGTGATCCGCTCGAGCAGGGTTTCGAGTTGAGAACCTACGATCTACTAGTTGCCTCTAGCGTAAGTCACACCTTCTAAAGACTGGCTCGTTCAACAAGCTAACCTTGGGTAGGTACTACATGCCACGTGAGATCTGAGTGTGACCATGCAGAACATGCGCAAATTACTGAAATCGTGAGTATCAATGTTGAGGCGACAGAGAATTCTTGCTAATACTAATAGTGGTGGTAAACTCGTAATGTTCGAGATCACCCGACTCGACATTATCAGGGCAGGATTCGTGTTTGGATTGCTTCGTGGCTGGTGGCTCAGTAAGTCTTAACCCACTTTCTATTCATTCGAGTGCTAACATATCGAAAAGGTGATGAGCTCTACCGAGAATGAAGTCCATGTATCACGGAAGCACAGTGACATGAGGTTCTTTCGCAAACCGGATTCTCTGGGACAGATCTAGTCTTCCAGGATTATCAAGATCAGTCATGCCATGAGATGAGTATCATTGTTTCTACAGCTGTTGAGGATACGGTCGAGGTCCAGCCAAAAAGCAAGGTCAAGCTTGTTGTTGAAGTTGGCTCTTCTGCGCAGAACGCTCTTGCTCATGAGGTCAAGGTCTGTCTAGGCCTTACGAAGAATACAAACTGCGACATTGTTTCGATTCATGAGGCGGCTTCGGCGGAAAAGAGAGATGAGAACTTCTACATTCTTCTTCTAGAGACCGAGAAGCCGTTCATCCGAGATATGAACATTAAGAGCTATGAAAACTTATAAAAGATACTCTTCTCAGCCCAACAACTACTCTGGGTGACTGCCGAAGGAGGAAAATCTTCAAAAACGGCGCCAGACTATGGTATGGTGACTGACCTTGCTAGAGTTCTTCGCTCGGAGAATAGTAAACTCAAATTCATCACTATGGCCCTCGAGAGCCAAGTGAATGCCATCAAATCGCAAGCGGAGAGGATTCTGGAGATTTTCAAAATCACTACTTCCAATTCGTTGGACAATTGTGAGCCCGAGTACGTCGAGCGCGATGGAATAATGCATATCAACCGGCTAGTCAAAGCCAACGACACGAACATCGACCTTCATGCTAAAATGAGTCTTCGGAAACATAAGACCGTCGAATTTGGACAGGGCCCACCACTCAAGCTGACCATAGCTACCCCGAGTTTGCTCGACTCTTTGCAGTTCGTCGAGGACACAGATTGCATGAAGCCGCTTGGAGCTCACGAAGTCGAACTCGAAGTCAAATCCGTTGAAGTAAATTTCATGAACTGTCTCACCGTCCTGGGACGCGTGAAGAAAAGCACACTAGGCGGCGAATCCGCTGGCATCGTGACACGAGTGGGAGGATCCGATTGCGGTCTTCAACCAGGTGACAGAGTATGCGAAGGGATGCTGGGTTGCTTCAAAACGTACGCTCGATGTGACGCACAACTAGTCACCAAAATCCCAGACAAGCTCTCTTTTGTCGAAGCGACGGCTCTGCCGGTTACTTATGTCACGGCATGGCATTCGCTAGTAGAATTTGCGCGGCTTAAGAAGGGAGAGTCGATTCTTATACACTCTGCGTCTGGAGGAACGGGACAATCGGCTATTCAGGTCGCACAGTATCTGGGTGCTGAGGTTTATGTTACCATTGGCTCTGAAGAGAAGAAGAAAGTGATCATGGACATCTACGATATACCCGAAGACCACATCTTCTACAGCAGGAACGCAACATTCGCCCAAGGCGTCATGCGCATGACGAACGGATGCGGCGTGGACGTCGCTCTGAATTCGCTATCAGGTGAGCTTCTAGTCGCGACGTGGGAATGTATGGCGCCCTATGGTCGCTTTGTCGAAATCGGCAAGCAAGACATCGATTCTCATGCCAAGCTGCCAATGTTTCCCTTCGAGAAGAACGTTTCTTTCGGCGCCATCGACGCAGCTGCTATGTCTATGGAGCGACCGGGTCTTTTCCGCAAGTCATTAGTAGCTGTGATGGATTTGGTGAAGAAGAAGAAATTGTGCGCAGCGAAGCCGTTGCATGTTTATCCTGTTTCGGAGGTGAAGCAGGCGTTCCGATATATGCAGGGGGGAAAGAACACTGGGAAGACCGTTGTAGAGATGGGCAAGATGGATCTAGTCGCCGTCAGTGTCCACATTCTTTTCAGAACTAACTCTATGTGGTTTCTTCAGGCTGACTTTGATGGCCACAGACTGTTCTTGACACAAAACCCACCTATCACTTCGACGCAAATGCAACCTACGTGATTGCAGGAGGTCTCGGAGGCCTCGGCCGAAGCTCTTCACGCTGGATGGCTTCTAGAGGTGCAAGAAACCTCATATTACTCTCCAGGTCCGGACCACGTGTCGAAGCTGCATTCGCCCTCCTTGAAGAACTGCGAAGCCAAGGCGTCCATATCGAAACACCCGCCTGCGACATAACCGCAAAAAAGGCATTATCAGCCGTCTTAGCGGCCTGTGCAACCACCATGCCGCCCATCAAAGGCTGCATACAAGGCACCATGGTCCTGAAAGATGGCGTCTTCGAAAAAATGTCCCACGCAGACTGGACAAGCGCCACCGCATCCAAAACCCTCGGCTCCCACAACCTCTCCACCCTCCTCCCCCCAACCCTCGACTTCTTTATCCTCCTCTCCTCCATAGCCGGCATCCTCGGCTCCGGCGGCCAAGCCAACTACGCAGCCGGAAACACCTAATGGACGCTCTCGCCAACCACCGCCTCGCCTTGGGGCAAAAAGCAGTATCGCTAGACCTCGGCTGGATGAAATCGGAAGGCGTGGTCGCTGAAAACGAATATCTCGAGAAAGGGTTCGCGGCTGCAGGATTTTTGATGCCGGTTTGGCAGAAAGAATTCCAGGCGCTGTTGGAGAGGTATTGTGACCCTAGTCTCGACATCTCCGAAATGCGGAAGACGGGACAGGTGGTAGTCGGGCTCGAAACTCCCGCCGCAGTGCGGGCAAAGGGTATCGACCTCCCCTACTTTCTCCACCGCCCCACCTACCGCCACCTCCACCAAATGGGTCTCAACGGGATCTCCCAATACAGCACCACGGATGAAAAAATCATCGACTACCCCACCCTCTTCAGCGCCGCCCCTTCCCTCGCCACGGCCAGCACCGTCGTCTCCGACGCCCTCGTCAAGAAAATCTCAAAAGCGCTGTCGATCCCAAGCGATGATATCGATACTAGCAAGCCGCTGCATGCGTATGCGGTGAATTCGCTGCTGGCGGTCGAATTGCGGAATTGGTTCGCGAAGGAGTTTAGCGCTGATGTGGCGATTTTTGATATCATGGGGGCCGCGACCTTTAGGGCTGTGGCGGCGACGGTGGCGGGGAGAAGTGGGTTGAAGATGCGATGGGGTTGATGGGGGGAAGTTTGTATTTTGAAGAAGAAGGGAAGGGGTCATTGGTTATAGTTTGTTTCAGTAATTCGATGAATACTTACTGTTTCATCCTCTTCTTCCTATTTAAAACTCACGCAGACGCGTTTAATCTTTAGTGAACATCGAGAACAGACGTGATCACACTTACAGTGTACTAGTATTAAGAAGAAAGATTTAAAACACATGTTGAATTAAAATCAAAGAATTCATCAATGAGATGATTATGAGCATAGTGAATATAGGTTAGTTGAAACATGAAAAATGATGTAAAAATAGATAAATATTGATATAGTAAATCGCGTACAATGTAGGTATTGACAGATGCAGGTAAGTAATGTAAGTATGCAGGTATCTATGTATGCAAATATGTACAGATAAACAGATAAATGAAAATTTTGATGTTTGATCAGATGATTACTGATCATCTGATGCAACACTTGACAAAGACTTGAGAACTATTTCAGTACAGTTTACGTGCGTGCAGAAATCGCTGATTCACTGCACTAAGATCTTCGTTATTCTTCTTCTAAAGTCGTTTGAACTGTCTATATTTTCTTGAATAAAGCTTCAATATGCTTTACAAAAGCTTTTCTCAAGTAACGCTGATATTATCACTCAACATAGCAAATGATGATCATCAATATCATCGAAGTAAAGTCTATGATAATTCAATCATGACTTACATTTCTTCTGTCTTGAGTATTCGAGGCGAGTGAAACGAAAGTTTCATAAGAATGAAGTCAATAACGAGCTGATATGTCACAAAGACAGTTTCGATAGACACTCATAATCTGCATCAGCGTTTCTGCAAAGCAGGTGAAGACGACTAGAAGAAAAAAGCTGTCGAGCACTATATCGCGTATGATCGTTGAAGCCTTTCTTCATCAGAGTCTGCTTTGTTTCGACGAAACTGCAAACGAGTGAAAATCTCTTCAAACTATCATGAAAATGAGAACAAGCTGTAACTCAGCGTAGATAAGAATGGTCAACGCGCGACAGCTGAGACCACTATTCGAGTGCGTAACAGCTACGAAGAAGGCAAGTACGCTCAAGGCGAGCATCAATACGAGAGTTGTCATGATTACAATGACTCGAGTTTTGAGATGCATATGAATCGCCCCGTTGTATCATGAATTATGAACGATTCACTCTGTAGTGTGCTTGAGTCAGATCATCTTGCTGAAGTCTCTGTTTCACATTGATACTGACTGAAAATAGAAATCATAAACTGACTTTCAAAATAATCATTCTTGTCTAACTAGAGGTTGAGTTCTTAATTCAAAGATAGCGCAAGTAGTGCTGAGATTGCTACTGGCTAAGAGACATTCGTTGACGATGATCACATGTACAATGATCAATCATCATGTTCTCAGAGTAAAAGAGTGCAACAATTCATCGTCGTCGAGTTTTTTGAAGAGTTCAACACACGAGTAAATAAATTCTTCAATGTAGAAGAGAACTGAAGCTTCAACTGTGATTTTAAAGCTGAGTTGAGAAGATAGTATTGATAAGAGACGAATTCTTGTAGCATTCGCAGTCACGTCAGCTTCTGTAAACAATTTATTCTGATTATTGACCTTAGGTTCGTCATATTCTGAGTCTCGAGTTCTTCGATAATTGTCTTCTTGATTATTCTCTTTAGATCTCTTATCTTCAACCTCAGATTATCAACAACTATAACTTGTAGTAACGCAACTCGCTGTGTGATACTCAATTTCTGATGATGAACTCTGCTACAATCGTTGAAGTAAACGATGATTCTATAGTTCAGAAGAGTCTAGTATAACTCGTTGAATAGCATAAGTTCAGCTTCAGTCAAAAGAGTCATCACTCAAAACACAGTGTCGATAGTGACTATTAGAAAGACAACGAGAAAACTGAGTGCAATCTTAGCGATCTTTGTTTATTTCTTGATATCAAAGTCAAAAAGAACAATCGAGATCTCAAACTTATAGCTTCAAGAGATTGTCATGCTGAAAATCATCACTGAAAGAATAAACTGAAGAAGTGTAGAGACTCAGTTGCTTAGACTGATGAGAGTGACGAGCGTTCAATCAGCGCACTTAGCTTGACAGTAAACATATGAGACAGCAAGATCTGATGCAGACGAAAGACTTTGATTGAAACTCTGTTCACACACGTAATTCTTTGCGTGTAACGATTTATCAATATATGCATCATCAGAGAGCATAAGATTGCAGCAAGAAAAATGTTGATCTGTGCTCTGATTGTAGCTCTGAGCAGAGACAAAATCGATGACGAGCGTGACAAGCGCGAATCAGAGAAACATAGCTCTTGTGAGATACGATTTGCTTGAGAGTTGTTGATGCTTCTATGTTGAGATTCATCAGCATGTTCAGCGAGAATAGAGAATGACATAGATCTTGATATAGACGAGATTCTTTTCTTATTGTAGAAAGCTTTAGTCTCTTCAAGATATTGTAGATTGTATAGTCTACGTTGACTTGTGTCAATTCTCAAGAAGTCTCGCTATCAAGCATCATTTTCATTTGAATGAGTATATATTATATGTGTTTGAGCAAACTCGATGATCTCTAACGATCTTCAGAGCTAACATTTGCTCTGAAAGTTGCTCTGAGATGTCAAGCACTCTCTCTATCTAAGCGACTGAATCTATGAAGTGAATAAATGAGACAAAAGCGCGTTTCTGACTAAATTTTAAGAAATGAAGAAACAGAAAGAGATGATGAAGAAAACAGAAGAAAGAATGATCTATTTATTCTCTTTTTTCTGCTTAATCTTCTTGTTCTTTAATGATCAACATTGATTGAGTCAAATCAATTAACAGTCATCTTCGCTTGTTGATAATCTTCAGTCAAGCTGAATCTTCTATCAAGTATCATCTTCGTTTAAATGAATATATATTATATGTATTTGAGCAAACTCAATGATTTCTGATGATCTTCAGAGTTAAAATTTGGTTTGAAAGTCACTCTGAAATGTTAAGCACTCTCAAATCTCAGAAACATTGATATGAAGTATCAAGATCAACAAAAACTAACTTTAATTAACTGATTGAAAGTGACTATCTTTGATATCTTCTAGAAATATTTAATATATAGTTAGAATGAGCTTTAATATATAAATGATAACTGTTGAATTTTCATCTTTCTAACAGCTGAATTTCATTCTTCAAAAGCTTTATTCAATGAATTAAAATAGCAACATCTTGATGAAAGAAGTAATTCAAGTAGCAATCTTCTATGTTTAATGTAACTAACATTTTATGCAGAATCTTTATGACATGAGTTCACATGTAAAAATATTCTGAATCAAACAGTGTCACGAACTGAGGGCTGAATGAAACCAGAATGAAATTCTAATAGCTAGATTTTAGATACAAGACGTTGCACGAAGAAGAAAGAAAAGAAAGAGATCATTCAGAGATTCTTATATTTCATGAACGCTGAGTATCATTCGTATCGAGGAGTCTTCATAACATCACTGATAATCTCACGTCTATCATCATCTATAATATTGTTCAACATCATCTAAGTGATCTAACATCTCTTTTCCCAACATCTTTCGAGTAACACATGCTAAAATCGTGACAATAGATTTCTCTTTTTGAAGTCGAAGCTTCTG
>JAABUP010005869.1_pt1 | contig 18152 bp, 23 predicted proteins | sample 5559201 | NCBI WGS metagenome assembly JAABUP01 (sample SAMN10711887, study PRJNA513373) | rock metagenome | isolation source: Antarctica rocks | place: Antarctica
GCGGCAGGAGCGCCAGCGGCCAAGGCGGCGGCGGCCCTGGCGGCAAGGAGAAGGGCAGCGGCGGCGGCAAGGCTGCAGCGGCAGAAGGGGCCAAAGTCCTCACTCAGCTAGAGGTGAGCCAGCGCTCTAGAAGCTTTGCGACTGGGGGCATGTGGCGCTGGTAGCTGGCACTGCGCGCGGCACCCCCAGTGTGGTGCTACTCCCAGTGTGGGACCAGTGTGGTGCTACTTGCTGTCGCTTGACAAGTATGTCTAAGAGACTTCTGGGGGTTGCTGGCGCAGTCGCTCGCGGCCTGGCGCAACATGGACGTGGAGGAGATGGCGGCACGGCTGCTGGATATGAACGACGCGCAGCTGAGCGCGGAGCGCAAGGCGTACCCGGATGCTCCGGATGCATCCGGATGCATACCGGATGCGGATGCGGATGCGGGTCCGCGTGGCGGACCCGCGTGTTGGCCGGGAAAGTCCTGTTTTTGAACACGATGCTCAGGTTGTTTGTGCCAACGCCAAAAACATCGTCATAGTGCCCCTGCAGCACAGGTCAGCGCTGTCAGGCCTTGTGTCCGCGCATGCACTCGCACCAGCGGCAGGCGCGCATAGCAACGGGGAGTGGCGCTTGCGTACGACTAGTGGCATGTAGTCCATGCCGGACTTGACACAAGCATCCATGACGGACTTGTTGGAGCCAAAAGTCCAGTCATAAGCCCACGTAGGGCCCTGCGCGCTCGCAGGAGTCCCTCAGCTGGTCAGAGCGCGCCGTCCGCCATGACAGCAGCATCGCTGCATGCTGGAGTGCAAGAGACACAGGAGCAGCACGCGGCGGCTGGAGGTGCGCACGCTGGAGATGCTCAGCTTTGCAATGTTGTCGTTGAAATACAAGCCCAGGCCTCGCTTTGTCAGGAAGTAGTCTCGCAGGTGCGCATCGCCCGGGAACGCATCTGCCGCCAAAGCTCTGCCAGAGCACAGGAGGAGGAGCAGGGCTCCCAGCACGCACTGCTGCGTGTTCAGAGAAGAGCCGCATACAAGGCACTGCGCTGACCGCACTCCCATCACAACGGACTGCAGCAATAATAGCGAGCAATATTGCCAACACTTGTGAGGCTGAGCGTCTGTGTCGGAGAGCCGCCTAGCGACGGGTAGCCTGCATGAAGCCGGCAAGCCGGAGACCCTATAATGCTTGGCATTCTAGTCAGGGCAACGGATGACAAAGCCCAGACCCAAGCTCTGAACGTACGGTTCACCAAACGCTAACAGAATGCCCGCAGATGGCTCTTTGGCTGAAGGGGAGCGCAGATGCGGGCAAGAGGCCACGCCCTCCGCCATTTTCTGATGGAGGCAACTCCGCAGGTGATGCACGTCGTTTCGCACACTGCTGGCACTGCCCACACGCGCAGCGCCTGCTCGCGGTCCACCTTGGTCAGCCTCGGGGCGGTTGGCGCACTAAGGCCTGCATTGGCGCTGCAGGGCCGCACCTGCAGCTTGATGCGGCTCCTCGCTGTCCTGTATGCAGTGAGCGCCGTGTGCGCAGCGTTGCATGCAGCGCCACATGGTGCGGGCTCCCGTGTAGGGAGCTGCGAGCTTGTTACACTGCTCAGCGCAGAAGACTGCGCCGGTGACCTGTCGCACTTGAGCGCGTCAGCTGCCGCCGAGCTGCTCTGCAAGCGCAGCGCGCTCGCACGAGCAGGGGGCAGGAGCAGCCTGCTGCACGAGCTCAACGCGCGCGTGTACGTGGCCGAGCTGCCCCCCAAGTACAACCTGCACACCATAGCTAAAGACGGCTGCAAGGAGAGCAACGTGCTCGCAACCCTGCTGGGCAGCCCGCTGGGCACGCTGCTCAGCGCGTCGCTGGACGACGCCCTGTACAGGTGCCGCGCTCAACAGGTCTCGGCCGACATCTTTTGACAGGGCGGTGCTTGGTGACAAGGTCTGTACATCAGCCGCGTGCAGCTGCAGGCCTTGCTACAGCCAAGCATGCCTCTGTCAGGGGTGCACGACCTTGAGGCGCCGCAGCGGAGCCGGGCGTGGGCGCGCCTCGTTGCGCCTGACGGCACTGAGGGGTTTGCAGGAACACGTCAACGTACGGCCTGGAGCTGCACGTCCACATGCAGATGCTGTACTCGCCGCTGCGTGTGCTGGCTCCCGAGGACGCGGACGTTGTGTACGGGCCCGCCGCGCTATGCGAGGGTGCACTGCCTCGTTGGTGTACGCCGCTGCGGCTGCGCGCGCGCGCGTGCTCCCCTGCGAGCTCGACCGCGGTGCTGCTGCGCTCAGCGTGCGGCAGCCCGCCCAGGCTCTTTGCAGCCGCGCCAGTCTCGTGTGCGCTGGGGACTGCGTAGGTATGTCCCGCTGTACGCCAGCCAGCTGCTCGCCGCCTCCGGCAGCGAAGGCAGCTGCCAGCCGGACTGGACGCCGGCCGCGGCTGCCGAGCTGCTGGCGCAGTTCTGGGCCGACGCGCCCGCGCTGCTGCCGCTGCTGGGCGTCAAGCCGCACTGGATGCAGCTGGCTGAGCGGGAGCTGCACTTCCACGGCGGCTGCGGCGGCGAGGGCGAGGGCGGCCTGCCGCTGATGTGCCACCCGCTGGCGGCCCAGGTAACGTTTGCAACGCCGGAGGCACTGACGGCGCGGCACCCGGTCTGGGGCCGGCGCCGGTACCTGGGCCGCGCGGCGGCGGCCAAGAACAGCCTGGCCGTGCCCTACCTGGGCCACGTGCACCGCATGAGCATGCAGATGCGCGCGGCGGCGCTGGCCAGCGCATCGGTCGTGGACAACAAACGGCTGCTGGCCGCGCTGGCGCTCGCGCCCGCGCACGACGCGGAGCTGCGCTCCCGGCTGGCCCGGGCGTGCGAGGAGCGGCCGGAGGACTGCGCGGTTGCGGATGCGCGCGACGTCATGGGCGTGGTCGCCGCGCACGCGGCCGCGTGGTTCTGCGTGCAGCCGCACGGCGACACGCCCACGCACGTCGGCCTGGCCGACTGCCTGGCCGCGGGCCTGGCGGTGCCGTGCGTGTTCGACGACTACCTGTTCGACATGCTGCCGTTCGCGGACGTGCTGCCGTACCGCGCGTTCATGGCGTACGTGCCGGCCGAGGACGCGTGGCACCGCCACGGCTCATTCCTGGACCACCTGGCCGCGTACGGCGTGCCCGAGCGCGCCGCCATGCTGCGCGCCATGCAGGGCGTGTCGCAGGCGCTGCAGTATGCGGTGCGCGCCGCGCCCCGAGCTGGGGCACAATTTCCGCCGCCCTGGCGCTGGTGTCTCACTCGGTCGTGCACGCCCCGTGCGCAAAGCACTGAGATACCCTACCATGTACCCTACCATGCCCTGTAGTTGCGCTGCGCCCTCGCGCAGGTGCGGCCCAACCACCTGCTGGTCAGGCTGGACCAGCTGGACGCGGTGCACGCGCTGGACGACGCACTCACGATGTCGCTCAAGGCCGTGCTGCGGCACGCCTGCGCTGGCGGCCCACAGGGCTGCCGCGGCGGGCAGAGCGTGGGGTCCATCTAGCTACGCCTTCTGGTGGGACTGTGCTGGCTCTGGAGCTGGAGGAGAGCCGCACCGTGTTTTGCCGCAATCAGACGTCTGGCATGTGCATGAATCTGTAGTCCGTACTCCGCCTGCCTGTGAAGGAGCCCATAACGGTGTCATGGCGCATTCATGCCGCTGTAAGTCACAGTGTAAAGTGCACTGTGATGAGAAGTGGTGTCACATGTGCGCTCACAGACTCGCACCCTTCTGTTTGCCTGCATGCCAGGCTACAGGAGTGACGATGGCTGCCTTCTGATTACAAGCAAAACCAACCAGTGCCTGTGGATGCGCACCGCATGCGCGACGTGCCAGAGAGGCTGAATGGTGAATTGCAAGCACTGCAGGACTTCGGGTGTTTGCACCAGATGAAGCGCAAATGGCGGCATGTCCGGGGACTAGCTTGAAGAGGGCCTGGAAAGATGGTGCCCAGCCATGTGCGAGCATAAACATCATCCCCATTCTTATTCGGCCCCATCTGCAGCGAACCGAAAACAGTCCTAGCAAGCTCGAGGTCCGGCAGCAAGTGCATGCAGAAAAGAACAGAAGCAGGCCCTTGCCCAGACAAGCGCAGCAGGACGCAGAACAGGTCGTCGGGCACCAGATGGAGCGACTGCACGGCCGCCGGAACATACACTGAGACAGTGATGCTGGGGTTCCGACTCGAGGTCCACATGCGGATGCATGCCGAGCAAGTGCTGCATCGAACCTGAGACAGCGGCAGCAGAAGCAGGACCAACAAACCTCTCTACACAGTCATTTCTGGCACAGCTGACTCATGTCTACAGCGTGCGCTCGGCCTTCCCCGCTCTCACCCAAACAAAGCTACCCCAAAAGCGTGACACAAAACCAAGATGTGCGGGCGGGCTCACCACTGCGCGGAGGCGGCTCATGCAGGTAGGGCAGCGCCCACTGCTGGCTGACACGCTGTGCAGCCTCCCCCTCACTCGCAGGACCAGGGAACAGGCGCAGCAGCAGCAATGCCGGCCACACCTCAGTACTTCGACTCGCAGGCCACAGTCCCTGAACGCCGGGGGCGGGGCTGCCGAATACTGTGACCTGTCACTAGCGCGTGGGCGCTGCGCCCTCTGCACCCCCGGACTGGCGCGCGTCCACCATCTCGAGCAGCAGCTGCAGCTTGGCCAGGCTGACGGGCGTGGGGACGTGCACGCCGTCGAGCGTCGCGCCGCCCTTGGTCAGATTGTACATGTCGAACACCGTGAGGTTGCCGGCGAGCGCCGCGGCGCTGCTCTCCCGGTTGTAGCGCTGGATGTCCTCGGGGTACTGGAACTCCCGGTACTGCATGGGCACCTTGTCGGTGTCCATCCAGTGCATGGGCGCCCACACCTGCGCGCGCGGACGCAGCGCGCGCTCACTCGCTGGCCCGCGCTGGCTCTACCAATAGGAGCAATGCTGTCATGTGGCCGCTGCCGCAAGCGTTGTCTGTGACAGGACAGAACAAGCGCGCAGCCCTCGACTGCAAAGTCCGGCCAGCGCAATTTGTGTGCACAGCGCGGAGGAGTCTGCTTGTAGAGTATAAGATCTGATGCGGACTCGGTGCGCTCACCATGTTCTCAGGCGGCACATCGCACTGGTCCACGATGTCGCGCATGGGCTGGATGTGGTGCCGCACGCTGAAGCCGGCCTCCATCTTGACCCATGGGTCGCCCTCGGCCTCGCACTGCTCGTGCGAGGGCGCGCCCGCCACGTACACCAGGCTGTTGGGGTGCTGGCATGCGATGCCGCGCACCTGCGCATGCGCCAGATCGCATTTGGCCCTGCGGCGGGCGCTGACCAGACGTGCGACTCCCAAAACTGCAATACGCGTGTGACCCTTGGTTGACCTGGCAGCATAGAGACGGTAGGAGCTGCCAGCAGGACCATGGTGCATTGTGTTCGCATGCCCTGGTAGCACCCAGGCATGCGCTGCTCTGGCCGAGCTGCTCCCGCGTCCTGGACATGCATGCCACTGGGGGAGGCTCTGGCGCCCCTGGGTAGGCGGGGCGCGCCAGCGTCATGGTGTCGCGCGAGTGCGCCTCGTGCGTCCACTTCGCGTACGTGTGGAAGAACTGCATGGTGAAGCGCGGCGCGTTGGGGCACGGCGCCAGCTCGGCCGAGACCAGCGGCGCGCCCTTCAGCCAGGTCAGGCTGGCCGGCCAGGCCTCCGTGTAGATGCGGCAGTCCGCGTTGGCCTGCTCGTTGCACGTGCAGCGCTCGACGACGTCCGCGGGCGCGTCCGCGCGCAGCGCGCCGCGCGGCATGTCCCCGCGCAGCAGCTGCACCAGCGCCTCGTACAGCTGCGCGCGCCGGCCTGGCTCAGCATGGTGCAGATGTTGCTGAGAGACAGGTTCTACGCAGCAGGGCAACCAGGCTTGCTGCAGAGGCCCCCACACAAGGTTGCTGCTGGGCGCGCATAGCTTCGCCGTGCTGGGCGCGCCGGAGGCAGGCGAGGTCCGCACCTGGCGCGTCACAGAGTCCCCTACGAAGACCAGCCGGTCGAGCTTGCCGAGGACGCTGCACGCGCTGCTGGCAGTGTGCCACATAGCGCCTGTTTCAGGCAGGTCGGCCAGCGTGAAGCCGCAGCTTCCTAACAAGTCCTCCATGGCCAGCTCCGGCGCTGCAGGGCTGAAGCTGCGTGACCTCGCCTTGGTCACACGCAGCTCATGCCGCGGTATCCTGCTTTGCGCCTGAGGCAGCTCGCGGCGGTGGGGCCGCCGCTGCAGTGGCAGCCCCGAGCCATCCACCACTGCTGAGGCCTGCCCCAACAGCAGGAGCCAGGCGAGGCAGGCGCGCAGCGCTGCAGGCACCGCGCCTGCCGCAGCCGGCCTGCGCGCTCGCACAGCGCTTGTTGATCACTGCCGCGCCGTATGCAGAGGCACGTGCAATGGTCAGTCAGCACTGAGCTGGTTCGTACAAAGCACAACTGAACAGTCAGACGTTGCTGCATCACTGCGTATCCTAGGAGCGCCTATAGTACGCACCTCATAGAGCTAACAGCCTCCACTCACTGCTTCTCTGCCTCCATACACCGCTGGCTTGGTAGAGGCGCTTGTTGGACTGGTGGGCTTGGCTAGCGATGCTGATCGTATTGCTCGCGGTGCATGCGTTTCTGGCGGGCAGTCTGTTGGGGCGTAGTCACCCAGATTGTGACTACCCTGATAGGGTGTTTTCCCTCCGCAGCTGGACGAGGTACATACATAATAACATGTGTGACATCAGGGCAGAATACTTAGCGTATGAACTTTGTGTGCGGTCGCAACCGATGTCATACGCGCTGCCGTACTGCGCAAGGCTATGCCCTTGCAATGTCTATGCACATTGCTACTGCTCATATGTGGAACATTCTGCACGCTTCTTTCACTTGGGAGCGTTGAGCCCATGTAGATGACAGGTGTAAAACGGGTGTAACAATGGGTGTAACACACCGTTGTGCCCAATTTAGCTCAGGATTACGGTACAATGAGCTGCGTGCCCTCTCAAGCTATTCAACCTCAACCAAACGCGCCGCGCGCAATCACCCATGCGCATGATCCATGCCAGGGCATGCCCTACTACCGCTCAACGTATATTTTACATTTCTGAACGTACAAAGGGGGAAAGGGCCAACGCAGTGCACTGCTGCCGACACCCCTGCTCGTCAGCTCTTGCACCAACCATAGCTCACATGCAGAGAGTTTCACAGATCCAGCATCACTCCTGCTCAAAGATGAGCTGGCCCAAATGCTGAGGAACACGTTTCACTGCACCAGCAGAACCATGCTCAGACATAAGCGTGCAACACCAGGCATGCATGCCCAAACATGAGCTTTGCCCACATGTCAAGGAACGCACTGCACTACACCAACATAATCATGCTCAGACATAAGCGTGTCATACCAGGTGTTTACGCTCAGTCATGAGCTTGCCGAAATGCTGAGGAACGCGTTTCATTGCACCAGCAGAACCATCCTCAGACATAAGCATGTATTACCAGATATTCATGCTCAAGCATGAGCTTTGCCCACATTCCGAGGGATGTCACTGCACCAGCATAAACCAGGCTCAGACATGAGCGTGCGATACCAGGCATGCCTCCAGCCTAGGCGTGTGCAGTCCAAACACGTGCTCAGGAAGCGACAGACACAAATGCATTAGACAGAGAAAGAGTGGTGAGAGAGAGGGTCCACACGGGTGCATGCCTCAGGGGGGGCTGGGCCAGTCGCCGCATCACACGTACCAACTACCTATGATAAAGAACGCTCTGCGCGAGTGCACTCATGCAGCCGCCCGATGCATGCCTGCCTGCGAAGGCAGGCATGCATCGGGCGGCTGCATGAGTTTGAGGCGTAAGAAATTCCCCATGCCTCTGGCTCGTGTCGGGAGGCCGCCCCTGGCATGGACGCACAGTGGCAGCAAGGCCCCCGCAGACACTACCTTATCATGGAGTCGTCGATCGGCGTCTTTGGCCACAGCGCCGCCGTGTAGCTGGCCTGCGCCTTCGGAAGCATCTTGCGCGTGAAGAGCGGGCAGGTGTCGTTCATGGGTACGTACGCGGGCGCCCTGCCCTTCCAGTCCCAGGTCCGGAGGTCGACAAACCGTCCGGGGTCGTTTGCCTGGGACAGCGCGGCCCGCCAGTCGCAGTGCACGTCCGCAAAGATGGACGACAGGCGCATGCGGTGCAGCAGCTCGCCGTCCACGGCCTCGTAGCTCAGCGGGTGCTGCCCGGTCGTCCAGTTGACGTATGTGGGCCCCTGCCAGTCGCACGTCGTCTCGCTGGTGACGTTGAAGCTAGCGAGCAGCGTGCCGATGTACCACTCGTCCCAGGTGCCCAGCAGCCAGTCCTCATCGTGCGCGGTCGCCAGCTCGGCGTGCTTGCGGTTCAGCAAGAACCACTGGCTCGTCTTGCTCCACTTGACGACGGTCTCCCTGCGGCACACTGAGTCGTTGAAGTTCTGGTCAGGGCGGATGAGATCGGATGAGGCGCCAGCGCGGTGCACAGCGGCTCGACCGCGGATGCGCGCACCCGAAGAGCCTGCGATACCTCACCTCCCTGCCACCAAAGAGCTCCTTCGTTTCCAGCCCTCCCAGCTCGCAGCCACCTGCGGCTGGGCACCGCGCGTGACACGGCTGCTGCGGAGGAAGCCCTGTCAGCCAACTCGGGCAGCTGTACAAGGCAGCGCTTCCTCGGGGTCGGTGGAAGTGCGCACCATTGGTGCGGCTCTTGGGCTGATGTACAATCTGGAGATACATCGCCGCGGGCGGATACATGGGCAGGCAGGCCTCTGACAGCAGCACGAAGAACTGGTTGACTGGGTTGTCGACGGCGGCCTTCAGCAGGGTGTACATAGCTGCGGTCGCTATGATCCAGCCCGAGCCAGCGCGGTGGACCAGCTCATATCCTGCACAGCAGTGCCAGTACTGGTTGGCCACACTACTGTGCCACAACTCCTTGGCCACAAGGGAGTGAGCAGGGCGCCTGCAGCGGCAGGCCGCCTGGGCGCAACCAGGCGCACCGTGGAACAGGTGGCCCGGCGGGTAGCCAAGAAAGTCTGGCCGGCTGTGCACATACACCTGCGCAGGCACAGACGTTGCTGCGGTCTGTGTCAGGGATGCGAAGGTCGGCCCCAGCTGCAGCTCACAGTTAGCTCGGCACATGTTGCTCACAAACGTGTTGGCAAACGAACCCAGTGGCGCGTGCAACACAGGAGCAGCACCGTGTACAGCTGCTGCCGCCCGATGGGGTCTGCTCTGCGCTTGTGGGCGCACTCCAGGAACTCGCTGCCATACTCGTCCAAGCAGCCGCTGAATGCCAGGTCGCCGACCTCATCAAACCAGCGCCGCCATATCTTCTCCAGGGGCATGTCGCCTCTGGTCAGAAACAGGAGGGCCACGTTGGGCGCGTGAAGAGCCATTGCACAGTGGTCTTCCAAGTGCACGGCCCTGAGGTGGTGGTTCCGCCCAAGGCAGACCGGGGATGACACTGCAAGTGCAGTTGCAAACAGGGCTTGCAGCACTGCGCAAACAGACGTTCCCACCATGCCCTTCATACTTCGAGATTTTTTATCAGGCGTCCCGGCAGTAATCTCGACCAGAGGCCCCCAAACGTGCGAGCAGTGCGGAAGCTGCAGAAAACAGTAGCACTGGCACCGAGATGAGTAATTTTAACCGAGTTCCTCGCAAGGGCCTGCCCTACTGAAGGATGACAAAGCCGCTGTGCATGATGGATGCTGGGCTACAAGGGTGCAGATTTGGCTGTTCACGCATCCAAGCCAAGCGGCGTGCTTCAATACAGTCGGGGCGCTCCCAACCCGCCGCTGCTTCACAGACTGCCGGTGCGCGCTTCGTTGAGCCCCGGCGCGTCCTGACCGCACCAGCGCAACCAGGCTTTCCATACTCAAAGAACTCCCTACAGCTGCTGCTGCGAGCTGTGCTACTCGTTGACGGCGCCAGCTTCAGCATGACAGGCATAAGCTGTTGCATGGCTGATGCTGCCCTGGACTGGCCTGGCTGCGCAAGCATATCCCGTGGTCAATGCGTCAGCGCCCGCGCCAGGCCGCTCACTCTCTCTCTCAAGCACCTGCGCAGGCACCATAGTCGCCCTGGTGCGGCCTTCACGGATGCCGAGGGCACTGCAGCTCCTGCTTGCGCTCCTGGGCCTGGGCCTGACGTCAGCACGCTCCCTGCACTACCGCTTCTTTGGGACTGAGCAGCGCGCGCGTGAGGAGCACCAAATACCACACATCCTCCACCAAGCGTGGCCAGATGAGCGCTTGCCGCCCGACGTGTACACGAGGCAGGAGACCTGGCGGGCGCACCACCCATACTGGGAGTACAAGTGCGGTCCCTGACCCGGCCTCTGTTGCAAGCAGGCAGCGCCCTGTCCGGACAGGTTGAGGTCACTGTAGTGAGCTATGTGTGACTTGTACGGTGCAAGTAGTTCTGCTGACACTGGCGAGCGCGCCCCCGCAGGCTCTGGGCCGACAAAGACAATGATGAATTAGTTAAGGAGCACTACGTATGGTGCGCACGCCTGACAGCTGCAGCCTCGAGGCGCCCGTCCACGTGTGGGGCCCTGCGGGGGCAGCGAGCGCCTTCCACCACGCTCAGCCTTGGACGCTGCAACAGGTTTCAGGACACCTACGCGAACCTTCCCGCTGCTATGCAGCGAGAGGCCTGTCGCTACCTGTACCTGCACCAGTTTGGTGGTGCGGCCCCGGCCCAAGAACGCCTGCTGCAGCACCAAGGGGCCGCCCAGTCATGCACAGACTCGCGCGCGGCCGCCGCCGCCGACCCTGAGGCGGCGCGACGCGGCTCGGCGGCAGGAGTGTACGCGGACCTGAGCACGGTGCCGCTGCACAGTATGGAGGCGCTGATAAAGGCGCACCAGCTGGCGCTGGCGTCGGTGGCGCGCGACGCGAGCTCGTCTGAGAGCCTGTCCACCAGCTGGCTGGCCTCGTCCCGCAGGCACCCCTTCTGGTTCTTCACATTTGCGCAGGTCATCCGGGGCAGCGGCGGCGACCTGGAGGGGTGCGTCCCCGACGCCGCCGCATGCAGCCGCGCCGGCGCATCGCAGACAGCGCGTGCGGCTGAGCGGGCTTCCGCCGGCGTCTGCAGGGAAGGCGCACAGCACAACACCACCGGCGCCCTCATGCTGCGCAGAGCGCTGTCGGTGTACAGGGACGCCGAGGGCAGGGGCGTGGACATCCTGGAGCCTGAGTGCTTCCATGCGAACACCAGCCGCAGTGACCTGTTGCAGCACGCCGACAAGCCGTACATGGAGCTGGCAAAGTTCTGCAACCCCAAGGACCAGGACTTTGAGAAGGCAACATGCCAGTCGTACTTCCCAAGTGCATACATTGTAGAGGTCTAGGTAGGGAGGTAGTTGGCATGGGGGTGGGTGCGCTTTGCATGCGAACAGCAGACCGTGCCCTGACACTTGTCTAACCTCATAACTTCTAGCCACCTCTCTGAACTTGAGCACTGCACCATCAGTGCTGCAGTCTCAAATGTGTGTCGTTGACGTGTGCACGACTGGCGCATGTGAAAAGCCATGCACTTGGAAGGCGCAGCATGGAGGCCTGCGCCACCAAGCTTGTATAAACAGCCGCCGCTGTCAGAACATGGCGTCAGCCTCTGTCAGGCGAGCAGGGCTTGCGCAGGCGAGTAATCGTGCCGTAAGAGCTGGCGCTTGGGGGGTGCTGCGCTGCCTTCACTGCTGCTGCCGCGAACGCATGCCTGTTGGGAGCGAGTCTGATGTCCGCGCATGGAAGCACGATGCGCTCCTGCAGGCACCTCAGCTGCCTCTGGTGACGTCCAGGCTCCATGCATGGCCTCTGCCAATAGTGTGACTGTCCATGTATACATAACTCACCCAACACGATGTCAGGCAGGACGGCTGGGCGTTGCAGCGCATCTAAAATGCGCCGGCAGGCAAGACCTGTGAAGCCCGCTATTCTCCATGGTGTGAAGTGTTTGTGCGCCCCGGCACAAGGGGAGCATGCGCATCTGCAGCATCCTCACCTCTTGACAAGCATTGCACATTCAAGGCGAGAACATGGACACAGCTGAGCGGGCCTGACATCGTGCGCAAGCCGCGCAAGCCCCGCCGCAAGGCGGGACTCTGGCCTGAGGCTGTTCACACTCGAACGACAACTCGTGGCCTTCGACACACTCGACGCATGCGAGTGCTGACCAGAACTGTCTGCATACAAGCCCCCGACTGGCATATAGGGCGTGGCAGGGTCGGTATGACGAGCGGAAAACGGAGCACGGCGAGTGAGCAACAGTCACACAGTCACACCTGAATCAGCGGACACAGAGAGAACTCCCAGCTTGCAAGCAGCCATCTCCCAAAGACGTGAGCAGGCAAGCCCGAAAGTGGCAGTGCCAACACTGTTGGCCCAACATGTCGCGATGTTGCTGCGTGCGCAGCCACACGCTCAGCTGCTCACGTGCCACTTGCTGAAACGCAGAATGCAGTGGAAACAAGGCAACCACCACGCATGGCAACCCTTATTATTAGCGCTGCCACATGGCCCGCCATGCCCAGTGCTGCCCTGACTATGATCAACGAGGTGAGCACGTGCCGGCTGAACTCACACGCGCAGACAGCGGCGTGACGCGCGCAGGGCGCTTTCCAAAGGCACATGCAGCGCAGTTGCAGGCCCCGTTGGACAGCGCCTGCATTGTCTCAACAGTCTGGAGTCGGCCCCTAGCCCGTTGTTGCTGATTAGGGTTACTTGTGACCTGCATCCTGATCTTCTTTGAGACTGCGCGGGAAGTGTGAGACTCCGTGCGGCGCACACACTGACGCTGACACCTACCTATTGTGAGGCTTTGAACAGACTGTAGATTGCATGAGCGTGTGATGTCCTTGCTTGGGTGTTGCACTGCCAGTACACAGGCTGTGTACTGTTCAAACAGCAATGCCTTTTCAGGGTGGCTCACACGTGACTGCTGGGGAGCGAGTTGCAACACGACATGTGCAGTAGAACCGAAATCCTATTACAAAGCTGTTTGCTGGTCAGGCAGCAGTGCAAGGTTGCAGTGAGAACACATGTATAGTCAGCACATCGATACTCTGCAGCAGCACACCACCTCCACATCGCTCGCGGCCCACGCGTGCCGATGCACCCTTGTCACCTCCCGTGTATAGAATGCTGCATGTGTCCACAACATGTGTCTACTCTGCAAGGCGGCCGGCGGCTGCCAGAAACCGCGACACCTGGCCCACCTTGAGCAACTGCAGTCGTGGGCGCACAACCCCGCGCCAAAACAGTTTCGGTGTCGCATAAAAAAAAGGTGTAAACACTGCACCCCTCATGTCGCACGAAACAAGTAGCCCTCTATGCTGTGCCATACATGGCCATGTCCCTGGAAATCGTCCTACTTCGGAGATGCGCACTAGGGCCAAGCGTTTGGAATTCGTGGCAAGTTGCGCCACAGGATGCCAATCCGTGTGCCGAATCCATGCGCCGAACATGGCCAGCCTTGCCACGAAGCCACGCCGCTCCCCACATGCAGCAGGTTGGTTTGCAGACACACTGGCGCAGCCGTGTAAAACTGGGGACCAGGCTCCAAAGAACTCAACTGCACGCATCACACTCCTACACAGCAGCAAGTTGCCGCGCTCTACGCTGAAATGGTCGGGGGAGGCCTCACAATACACTTCTCCCCGAGCAGACACCCGTGGTTACACCCGCCGCCTTGCCTCCTGTTCGCAGCGCCCAGCCCGGGTAAGTCACAGCCTACCCAGCAGTCCCGCAGCCTCGCCTGAACTCAGAGCGCGAACGACCTCATGTGAGGCTCGTCAACGTGAATACCTGTCATGCACATCATACGCAGCACATCAAGCCTTGGCAGCACAGAGCGCCGTCAATATCCGCACAGGAGCGCGGGCATGCCCACCCAGCACCCAAGAAAGACCTGGTACGAAAGACAGGCAGCTGTCTACAAAGCTGACCGGACAAAGCAAGACATCCTAAGCAAAGCAAGACATTCTAAGCAAACTCCGTCGCCTCGGGTGCGTTGACCCGGGGCGGCTCACCCGTGCGCCTGAGGCTCTATGCAGCCTTGGGTCCACGCAGGCTGTCAGGAGCTGCGCGGGGCAAGTCAGAGCATGACGCCGGCGGGTACTGCCTCTTACTGAAAAGCTGGTGACGGACCCCTTGTTAAATACGCATTGATGAGGCGAGGCCTCATGCTTTGCAGCACCTGCAGTGCAGCTGCACAGAGATGCATGCCCACGAGCACCACAGCGATCGAAGCGGTGGCTGTCAGCGCAGGCGCGTGTCGCCCGTCCAGCTATGCCAGCACTAACTTATACGGAACGGCGTGGAGCCCGGGGATGCGTCATCGCGCAGGCGGATGCCCCTGGACACACGCTGCGCGGCCTCCTCCAGCCACGCGGGGCGCCGCGGCCGCTCGGGCGCCGACGCGCCGCCCGCGTGCGCGCGCGCGGCGGACGCCGCGGGCCCCGCGGCGTGCCAGCGGCTGCCCGGGCTCCCGGGCGCCAGCGCACTAGAGAGTGCGCACGACGCGGCATTGGACGACGCGGCGGGGCCCGGCGCGCTCCCCACGGCGCCTCGCGCCTCAAATGTATGAGCCTGCATGGGCGCACATGGAGAGCGGGCGCCGCGGTCGTATCGCGCCGACGTGCGCGCATGGGCTGCAACGCGGCCCGGCGCCCGCGCCATGCGGGACTCCGCCGTGGGCGACTGCGCTGGCGAGCAGTTGCGCAGCGCGACCAGGCACGCCTCCGACCCGCTCTGCGCGAGGCCCTCGAGCAGCGCCGCCGCGGGCTCTGCCTGCGCACATGCCATACATTCTGCTGTTACCTACACTGTGGGCGGGCATGCGGACTGGCGCATCAAAGAAGCCTCACGCTGTGCGTGGCAGCGCAGACAGCTGGTCCCGCCAGGCCCCACAGGCTCGGCAGCGCGGGCCTTGAGGGTGGACCAGCCACAAGCTGCCCTGCGAAAGGTGACAGTAATGGCGTGACATTGTGCCACTGTCAGCCAAGAGGGACTGCTCAGGGCCGCATGTCTGGGCGGCATCTCCAGCGCCCTGGGGCAGATTCGCCGGCCCGGTCACACACCCGCACTCAATTGCGCTGCTGCGCCAAAGCCGCGAGCAGGTGCGGGGAGGAGGATGGCTGCAGCGCGGCGCGCACCGCCGCACTCGCATGCTCGTGCTGCGCCGCCGAGATGACGGCCGCCGCAGCGCTCCGCGCGGCCGCCGCCGCGGCGGCGGCCACCTCGCCAAAGGTCAGGTGCGGCGCGAGCCGCATGCGTCCGTGCGGGTCCAGCAGCTCCGTCAGCAGCGCCGGCGGCGGGGAGTGCGACCGGGGCGTGCGGGCGGGCGACGGGACCGCCCCGGCCGCCGGCGCCGGCGGCGCGGGCGCTGCCAGGCAGCCACTGTCGGGGACGGCCAGGTGCAGCTCGGGCGCGCTGCTGCGCCACGGCCGCAGCGGGGGCGCGGCCCGGAGCTGCTGGGAGCGCAGCGGGTCGGACGTGGTGGACAGGCAGGGCTGGAAAAAACCGCCTACGCCATGGCCGCACGCGTCGAGGCGCGCCCGGCGCGTCGGCGACACGGCGCCGCTGAGCAGCGGCAGCACGTCCTGGGGCTCGCTCGCGGGCGGGATGCAGGACATGTCCTCGCTGGCCGTGAAGCCCAGTAGGTAGCCGCCGCTGCGCAGGCGCCGCGGCGTGTGCGGGTCCGACAGGCCGCTGTCCCGCGCGTCTGCGGCGCGGCACAACAGGAAGCCTTGCGCCGCACCACATGACCGAGACCTGAGGTTGCCACGCAGCGCACGCTCAGCGGCAGGGCAGGTGGCCTTGATGCATTCAGGCGCCCGGCCGCACCTAGAGCTGGCTGGTTGCCGAGCACCGCCGCTGCAAAGTCGCGTATGGCCGCCCCTGCCGGCGCAGCGCCCAGGTCCAGCCGCGCCGGCGCCGACGACGCGGACGCGTGCCCCGCAAACACGCTCGGCGGCGGCGTGGAGCCGTGGCGCCCGCCCAGCAGGTCCGCCAGCAGGATCGACTCCGGGCTGTCGCCCAGGCTGCACCCGCTGCGCAACACCGCAGAGACGGCTCAGGACATCGACCGCCGCGGTGCATAAGGGAGCATGCTGCTGGTCCCTGAACATCATGGCGCAACGTCTGCCTTCAGACCGGCCTAATTACGCGGCGACGACCCAGATGCAGCTGAGGCGGTGGGCATCATGCAGCCTCCTGCCGGACAGCTCTGGATGAGTGCGGCACGATGACGCTGCCCGACGGCGCGCGCCTGGAGAGGGGCGAGAGCGTGTCCAGGTGCCCGGCGCCGGGCAGCCGCCAGTCGGCAGACGACGCCGTCGGCAGGCCCAGGCTGGGCCAGCTCCGCAGCGCGCCCTCGCCGGCCGCCGGCCCCGCCGCGGCCAACGGTGGGGCCGCAGCGGCCGCGCCGCCGGCGCAGGCCTTGCCCGCCCGGCCGCGCCTGCGCTTGGCCGCCGGCGGGGCCGCCGCCTGCGCGGCTGCCTCATCGGCCGGGAGCGGGACCTTGCGGGGGCGGCCGCGCTTGCGGCGCGGCAGCGCAGCGGCGGCGGCCGCATCAGCAGGCCCCGGCGACGGCTCACACTCAGGCTCCGAGACAGCCGCTGCGGCAAAGACGTCAACGGCCGCCGCAGCGCTCGCACGCTGCGGCGGTCGCTCGCGCGCTGGCACTGCAGGCGAGCCGCGCCCTGCCGCAGCGTCGCAGGTGACGACACATCTGGCGGTAGGGGCTTGAAGAGAGCCTCGATGACATACATGCAGCCGCACTTGCATGCAAATAACAGCATTGCACCTTCACACAGATATGTCCACGTGAAGCCGCAAGTGCGCGACGCGCACACCGTGAGAGCAGCCAGACATACAGCTCCTCACGCTGTCCGAAGTGCTTGAGCAGGCAGGCCTCACAGGCCGCGCAAGGCATGAGCAAGCTGCGCAGAATGCGCAAACCTCTGCCGCACCTTGGCGGCCCTGGTCCCTTTTAGGCAGACACGGTCGTTCACCACGCTGTGGCACCTCCAGCGCGGCAGGCAGACCCGCCCTCCTGCTTTCGTAGGCACTCCAAGTCGTGAGGTGGGTCACAGGCCGCGCTCGCACAGGCACAAGACACAGGCGAGGACACGCAGCTGGCAGAGAAGCTGAGCATTGCTCGAGACACACAAAGAAGGCAGCTGGCGGAGAAGCTGTGCTGGTGTGCGCGACTGTCGCACGCTTGGCGCCCAGCACCGCGGCATCAGCAGCAGAGTGGCGCAGGCAGGTGAACACCACGACAAGCTTGCCTGATGCAAGTGCTGTGCCCGGCGCAAAGCTCGCAGCAAGCGAAGCGCTGCAGTCCTGCCCCAACAAGCTGCTTGCAGAGCCTAACACGCAGGCGCCTGACACACGTGTGGACCTTACTCAGTCCTCAGCACAGCGCGCGCCTGGTCAAGAAGCTGACCTCATGGGAGACCTCACTTGCGCGGGGACCTGTCAAACGTGCCAGGCATCCCTGCGCGACACCCAAACACACGCCTGTTGTGGCAAGGTGCACAAAGCAAGATCGTCGGTATGCGAGCGCGACACTGCTGTTATACAGCATCTGGTGGGACGCACTGCGACGGGTGCGGCCGCTCAATATCATGAGCTAGGACCGTTGCCATGTTTCGGAAGCTCCGATGTCGGTATCAATGCACACTTGCGAGCAATGTACCAGGCGTGCTCGACAATAACGGCCAGATAACGAGTCCACGGGTGCGACCTACTAACCAGGTGTGGCTTGGCAGCATGCGCTTCGAGCAGTGACGTGAGCAGGGTCTAAGTTGGTTACCAAATTAATAACCGACCGACGGATTCTGGACCGAGCATCGAGATCGTGCGAGTGCAGCACTTGTGAAACACTGATGTGATGGGCTCGCAATGCAAACTGACCTTGACAACCAAGCAGGAACGCTGCTGACAGCCGGCAAACTTGATTGCTTGTCTTGGGAGATTCCTGCTAGCGCCAGCACACCTTGTGATATAGTATGCGACTGTGGCAGAGTCTCAGGAGGCGCGGCAAGTCAGCTGCTGCGACGCTCTCTTTACTCTGCCATCTGTTGCTGGTCAGCGGTGCAGATGCAGCCCCAGGCAGCCGCCCAGGGCCACA
>JAABUP010005870.1_pt1 | contig 18143 bp, 18 predicted proteins | sample 5559201 | NCBI WGS metagenome assembly JAABUP01 (sample SAMN10711887, study PRJNA513373) | rock metagenome | isolation source: Antarctica rocks | place: Antarctica
CTCCTCAGTCCAGCAGCAGTCTCTTCCTACGGTTCCGCAATTCAAGGCTCAACCGATGCAGAACGTAGTCACAATACCCTTCGGCATTCCACAGAGGATCACCTCCATATATTGTTCTGGCACAAAATCCCCGGGCGGTGGGATAGCACTGCACTTGATCCCCAATTCCTTCCGCCATGAGCTTGAGATAACAGGGGACGGGCCCAATGCATCTGATCTGCGCTTGACATCTGAGTTTCAATCCCTTCTTAGGCTTCTCTCCCTCGCCGCTTGGACCAGCTGCATCAGACGGTGGGGCGGCCGCTGCATGACGCAAACAGAAGAAAAGTAAATATCCCAAGATGAGTAGAAGGAACTTCTCGGACGAAGAGTGACCCAGCTGCATCGTGGCTGCGATGCTAGAGAGCGAGGATGTTGAGAGAATGACAGATTGATCAGGGAACGAGAGCGGTTTGCAAAACCAACTAGTCTGCAGCGGAAATCGCAAGAAAGAAGGCCAGGGAGCCATGTCTTCCATGTGAGACATGTGTGTCAAAGGACGGTGGGAATGGGAATCACAAGGCTGTGAGAGCACAGACAGCCATCGCATGTCCACAGTCGCGCGTGAGTGTCGCCTCTATAAAGTACCATGGCGGCTTTGACAACTCAATTCTGACATTCAATGCCTGCATGACAGTGCTGCCATGACGGAGGCTTGCATGCTACCTTCTGTTTTCTTGCGAAAAACGCGTCTAGGTGGCGCGATGGTTTCCTTGAGTGAATTGAAGAGAAATTCCGAGCATGAAACTGGTCTCAATCCTCAGTGCGACGTTGTGATGGTGTTGCAGTACTGTAGTCAAGTGCTGAGGCTTATGTGTATTGAAAGGGGATGATCGGCCATCCCAAAGAACGGCTAGATTATGTCCAGGGAAACGTTCATTGAAAGTGCTGTAGATATTATATCAGTGTTTGAGTGATGGTTTACTTCAAGTCTAAAGCTATGTACCTGTTGGGTGTAATTGCATAACAATTTGCTCGTGTCACCGCCTCAGGCTTAATATAGGCCCCGAAGCGCTTCCTCATTATGGTGAGAAGATCAAGTCCGCAATGAGAGTTATTTGAGCTTGATTCACAAGAATACTTATCAAATGGCTCACTGACAACGAAAAGTTTGACTCTGCTCGTTGCTGGTTATTTCCTGCTGAGCAAGTCTAGACCTTTTCTCCCCTCCGTTGCAAACCCAGCACTTCACCATCATCAACACCTGCAGTTGTCTCATCGGACCCGTAGTTTGCGTCAACGATCGATAATAAGCATGCAGGTAAAGAGGCGTACCGGTAACACTTACTTGACTGAAGGTTCTAAGCACCGCTAAGACCGTGATGGTCTTTGTCGAAAGTGACTTTCTGAGCATTCTCTGAGTCGTTGCTCATTTCGTCTCGCCATGCCTGGACCTGCGCCTTGATCACTCTTTCAAGGCGGTAGGAGTTCAACTCATCAGCCTCACCCATTGTCAGAACGTTGTAGTCATCCGCACTATCTGCGGAATCTGTGATATCGCGAGCACTGACAATTACCAGCAGCGTGGTAATAAACAGCTCCTTGAGGTAGGCGAACGAGAAGTCCCCTGTGATTTTAGCAATGGCCAGACACAGGCTCTCCAGAAAGTCAATGAACTTTTTCTTGGAGAGCTTCTCCCTTCAGTATTTGCAGTACAATGTCCTTTCGGCCTTGTTTAGTGCGTTGAAAAGGTACTTCCGGTCAAATCGGCTCGGGCATTTTGAGATGGCCGGATTCAGCCTCCCAAGATGATTTGTACTCCCAATCATCATTATACCCTCCATGGACTCGATGCCGTCGACTTCGTTCAGGGAATAACTTCGGCATTTTTCTGTGACAAGGCTGTCAATATCTCCGAAGATGGACAAGGCGCCTGAGTTCTGGCGTGTCTGAAGATTTCTCACACGGCATACTGGTCTCCCCTGCAGTTTTTGAGGGACTTGACATAAAGCGCTGGCACAGGGTCTGCACGCTTGGACAGGTTGTGCATCAACGCTTCGATTGAGATACTCTTCCCGTTTCCAGGCAGCCCGTGGAAGATTACTCCACGCTTGAATACCTCAGCGTGCGTCCAATAGTTATGTGGCTAGGGAAGGGAATCGCTTGGCGATACTCACCTTTCATGGAACTGCAAACTCATTGTAGAGTTCCTTGCGGTCAAAAAAGCCTTCAATGTCATCGGCCAAGGTCTTTTTTATCTCGGGATCCAAGATGACCTCGTCCCAGGTTGAGTTCTGCAGACTTTCTGAGAGATCTCTGCTCTTATCCCAAGCGCCGCCATCAAACACGTAGACCTCGTCGTGAAGCTCCATGCACCAGTTTGAAGCAGCCCGGAGGAATTCATCAGTATTTGGTGAGTGCCCCTCAGCAGTCACGCCATGGACTCAGGGCGACAGAATGTAAAACATCCGGGTTCTAGAGTATTCCTCTTCTCATTCTGCAACGTACACCAGAAAGGCTTTCACATTCCAAGTATAGTAGTATTTTCTGAAGGCAACACGGTCACTCAATCTATCTTCAGATGCGTCAGAGCGGCGATTCGCAGATATGAACTGGCGTTGGGCTTGATAACCCTCGGTGCCGACCTCAAGTTCTGCTTTCGCGTGTGCTGCATTCGCATATGCGAGAGCATCGCAGTCTGAGGCTGAAACGGGCATGACGTAGTGGTCTTTGTGTATTTCCCGTAAAAAGTTCGAGATGATGAGGTCTGTGGAGTAGCGATGAGCATTGAAATGGTCCTTGTAGGCTTCCAAGGTCTTGTTTTCTCTCGGGCCAACCCTGGTGGGAACAAGTCGGCCCAAATCGCTCCTAGTGGAGGATGTTCTTGAATAGTGACGGGGGAAATGAAAGATTCAGCGCTATTGTGAAGCTGCAAATGTGGACGATAAAAATGAACAATGATGATGGATTCATCGGGCCGGTGCGACACATTTATACATGAAGAGATGGCATAAGGCAGCAACAAGGCAGAAACAGAGAAAGATGATGAGAAGCAGTCGCGTCATTTGAGCAGTAAAAGAGATAATTCTTCAGCTGAACAAGTGCGACTTCACTGTAGCATTGAAAAGACAGTGACAAACATCATGCATGATCCTTGAAGCTCAACCAAGTCTGCTGCGACAGTACCATGATGCATTTGCAACTGCAGTCCATCCGGCACAACCTTGAGGCAGCCGCCGACCCGCTCTACCATGAGAAGCATTGTGACACGATTTGCCAGACTGCGAGTAACTTTGGCCGATTGTAGGACTGAATTTAAGTTAGTCATAATTGCTTGACTTTGATTTAAGGGCTGAATAGCAGGGACTATGCCTAAGGTACCTTACCTTACCTTACTGTTCAAGCGTCTGTTGTGAAGAGTCGGGCTGTAGGTATCGTATGAGCAAGCGTGATATACGTGATATAAAGTAACTGGTTCGTGTGCATCAGATCTGAGGATCACTTGCTCATGCAGCGGAGGCCACATCCCTGCAAGATTATTACTTCGAAAGGAATGACTCTACATCCCAATGAAACACCTCATTTGCTCGTGATATGTCTGCCAGCAATGCAAGGGCGTTAGCACTGCCATCAGCCGATTAGCTCCACCACTTTCTCCAGAGCAGCCTCTCTACGAAAGCCTAACACGATTCTCTCACTAAAGATCTTCAACAACTACGCAATGGCCACTCCACAGAAGCGCAAGAACATGGCAACCACAGCTGAGGGTGCTCCCTACAACAAGCGCTCTCGCCCGACCTACCTGTATGAGCCCGAAGAAGAGCAAAGCTTCCACAAGCCAGAACCATACCCTGATCCTGTAACCGGCCAGAGGCCTGTGTTCCCCGGCCTTGAGAGGACCAAACAGGACGGGAAGACCATCGCCGTAAACTTTTCAAATGGAAGTCGTGTCTGAAGCTGGAAGCCGCGGGGTTTAAAAGCTTGACAGTATGATCCATGGACAAGGGGAGAGTACCATTTGTCTACCTACGCGTTAGGCTATCTACAGCTTGAGCATGGAGGCGCAAATGGGCCGGATACGAACATTAAGGACTTCGAAGCGCGATCTTTCCGGAGACTCAATTTGGCCCGTTGGCCTAGCAAGGATATAATAAGGTCATAAATCTCTGCTGTCACTCGAAGCATTCTGCGACTTAAAATCGCATAAAAGGACATCACGGTCCCCAATTTCTTTATTTTGAGACAAATTAGATGCCTCATTCCGGCCGCGCAAGCCACGGATCCTCTAGCAAATCCTTCGCCGTCTTTCGGTCCTCCGGTACCCACCGTAGCATTGCCCTGACGAACTCCAGAAACTGCTTCTTCTCCTCCGCATCCTGAAGGGAAGGCACCGAGTCTTCGAGACGTAAGTTTGAGGGGATCAATTCCTTGTATAGAAACTCGCCTGGGGGAAACAAAGAGCGGCTGCATCAGTAACTGCAGATTCCTTGCGCCTAAGCCGCTGACCGGAAAGGCTTACCTGTGCGATAGTCCCAAAACGGGCCCCCGTAATAATCCTCGATTCGCTCACAGAGCTTCCCTTCTGGATTCTCGAACGTCGGGCTCCATGTCCATTGGCGAGCGCTTTTGACTCGGTTCATGATAAATGTTTGAGGGGGAGGACCGGGGAGTGCGATCATCTCTGCGAGATGTGCGGCGGGGCTGTATGAGCCTCCGGGTTGTAATCGTGGTGTGAAGAGGTCACGATTTTCCAGTAGGTTCCAGATCTGTTTCATGCGTGAATATCAGCGATGCTTGATGCATGAAAATACTGTAGAGAATAGAAGTCGCGCAAGGAAGCGGAAAAGGAAATCATACCATGACACCCAAGTTCCAGACATCCGCGTTGTATGACCACCCTACCCCTAGTAGAACTTCCGGCGCGCGGTAATAGTCGGGCTGAATGGGGTGTATCTGCAATCGATCACCTGGTCGTGCAGTTCCGAAGTCTGCGATCTTCGGCAGGACCTTAGAGGAGCGGAGAGGGCCAAAGTCGTTGTGAGAACGGTAGGTGTATCGCACGGGAGATACAACTGAAAAGGATGCAGAGGATGAAGCTTTGGAGGACTTTCGAGACATAGGACGGGTGCGTTGGGCATGAACGAGATCGTGCAGAACGCTGGAGGTTTCAAAGCCAAGGAGGATATTATCCAGTTTAAGATCTGTACCTCTACTTAGTTACGCAGCATGTGCAGAGTTCATGCTTACCAGTGTGAACCATCTGACATTCCGAATGCAGGTAGTCAAGCCCCATCAGCAGGAGTCTTATGCAAGCCTTCAACAACAGCAACGGAAATCTCCCATCCTTAAATCGCCTTTGAAACAGGCTAAGCGTCTCTCTCATCGGTTCATACACCAAGCAGACGTGCATTCCATGGGGGCCACTAATCTCGAAACTGTCGAGGACGGTTCTCACAAATCGAGATCCTTGATGCTGCGGGTCTCCCTTGGCTAGGCGCTGGGACATTTCGAGTTCATATTCTGCAGCAGCTTGATCTATGAAGTCGCAGTTGGTGATCTTAAGGGCTACATAGCGCTCCGGTTGCCACCTCCAACTTTGCGGCAAGGTGGTTAGCATGGATTCATTGACGCAGGGAGAGAGCGTAGGAGACAGCCGCGAAACTCACCGGAGCAAATCCCTTGCAAGCCAGACGACAGAGGACGTGCCCCACCTCAACTTTGCTGTGACCTCGTACCGGTCATGAAGCAGATCACCGGGATTGACTGGGTAGAAGTGCTCGGAATCATAGTCGGGGATCGTTTCTTCTTCGATCGGCGCGTGGGATGGGAGGCTGAGGGCGGCGGCTAGAGGAGTTGGCTGAGGTCGAAACGGTGCGAGCGAACGGTGTGCAAGGGATTGGTACATAGTCGCTACGACAAACGACTGACGAAGAGAGTGGAACGATCGCACGATGTCCATGATTGAGGCATGGACACCGGTTCACAGTTATATTGTCTGGCGGTTACATGCTTGGGGTCAAGGTGACGCGGAGTTGTGCATGGTTGTAAGGTGGATCTATGATGAAGGTTTTCTTAGGTGGTTTGGTGGGAGAAGTCTAATCTGGCCACACTAAAATCTGCAGCTAGTACCAAGCCGTATGGATTACTAAGAATATAAAACAACACCAGTTTGCAAAACTGTAAGTTGTCAATTAGAGAGAAACAATATAATATTAATGTTAAAGAACACAGCATATTGTGACAGCAATGATGTGAACTTTTCAATATTGTGATGTACATTGTACTATTCATTGTGATTGAAGTTTTGCAATAAAAGTGTTCATCTTAACTGTCTTCTTCATCTGAGTGAAGTCTGAGCCTTGTGTAATTTATTATACAGATCAAGCATAGTGAAAATTTACTTTACAGACTAAAGACTAGGGGCAGATGTTAGTTGCGGCCAGATTAGCCGGGGCCGGTTTGGCGCGCCGCGGAAAGAAGCGCGTTACTTAATGTTTCAGTTGCGCCTCCACCAGGCAACACTCGAGGCGCCGTCGACATGTCTCTACAGATTACTTCCTCAACCGTGCTGGCTCTGCTCTTCTGCTGTGTTCTGCTCATTCTACCTCGCATACTCTCCGGTCAACCACTGCCCCTTCCTGTGACTACCACTAAGGATGACAGGGCAAGTTACGCAGGACGGGTGTCAAACTACCCTCGAAATGATATTTGTCGCCGATGAGTCTCTCACCTTCGACCTCGATTGGGCCCAGATAACACGCAAGGCATCAACGCTTATAATCGCTCAGCTCAAGGGCGGTTACAGATCTCAGTAGAATGGTATATAAGAGCTCTTTTGACCTCGGATATGGAAACTGTTATCGAGTGACTAAAAGGTTCCACAAATCCACCTGTGATCGCTGCAGTCTATCTTCTACCAGATAATTGATTACATTCTTTGCAACATCGTGGTCTGTGACCTCCGCTCTAGATGTCTCGACTTTTTTCGACCTCAAGCCACCTCGCGAAACGCTTGAAGTGGAAAATTGACACCAGAACTCCCGTCGACTGGGCTGTTGAATTTTTGAAAACGCTGTGGAGCAGTTCCCCCAACTGGCCGATAAAGTCGACAGTGCAGCTATCAGGTGCATCCCTCATGGATTCCCCCCACGCCTGCGTTTGTGTGCTAAATCGTTTTAAACGCAGCGGAGATCCACACCCCACGGGCGACGACCCATTGCATGTCACCGTGACAGCAGGGAGAAAGAACATCAAAGGAAAGGATCGACTCACGAGTGCCCATGTATACCCGAATGGGACGGTGAGGTTCTCCGATAAGCGGTATGGCGAGGTAAAAGTTAGTACCGGAAAGGATGCCGGGGCAGGGGGGAGTTCGGCGGAACCAGCCGGGTCAGCAGGGTCGGCCGAAGTTGAGTGGGTTTGGGATGCGGCAGAAAACAAGTATAGATATTGGAATGGGACAGAGTGGATTTGGCAGTGATGTTAATCTTGCCGTCAGATTTACGTCATGCTCCGAGAAGCAAGACATTGAAGAAGCAAGGGGTGTCAACATAGCCCTGGTTTTGTTAGAATATCTTTGGGTATTCCAACTCAAGTAACAGTGAGAATTCTATGAACATAGACATTCCTAAATGTTCGGACATGTGCCAACGATGAAAACCGCATCCGTAATGTAGATGGTGCTCGTCGCCCGCTCCTATCAGCCGGATGGTCTTCGGCCATGAACCCCTTCGCGTTGACGGCAACGTTATGAGAGAGCGAGGGCAGCCTGTACTCAAGGCAGTCAATAGTCTGCGTTTATCGACGAAGAAGACGGCCAGGACAAGAGCGCTCGCTCAGGAAACGACGGAAGCCGGTGGGCTGGCGTGAGACATACGCTCGTCTCGTGGGAACGGCTCCGTGGAATCGGCGGTATCATAGATCGATATGTTGAATAGCCTCTTGCTTGACTTGTAAATGCGCGAGGACGAGCAAAAGTCTAGGAACTATGGGACGCATCGCATTCAGCTTCGGCTTGTAGTGGGACCATAACTCACTTCCTACATTGACAGATATCTCAGCGCCATTGATCACAACCGTTTCTTCTTGGTGCGCAATATCCCCTTAAACGCCGCAAGCTGCTGCTCCTGGTCAGGGGTGAACTGTTGCCGAACGCTGTCCCGTCGTCAAAGGTCGAGGTAGTTCCGTTGGTTCAGCAATTTCAGTTTCTTCAGGCGCAAAGATCTTTTTGGACGGGCCTCAAGACTGGTAGGAGAGTTGTGAAGTTAGAGATTTTGTTTGCTGTATTTGTGGGAGCGGCGATTTCTGGACATGTTGACAACGGAAAGGCTAGTAATAGGTCTGTTGAACAGAGCACGGCAGAAGTGCGTAGGTAAATCGATATGGGAGGATGCTTCGCCTTATATCAAGATAACCTTTCATGGAACACATACATCACAAGGCAGACTCGCTCATGCCATGGCTCTTGAGAACATACGATGCCCATCTACCCACAAATCCTTCTCACAGTGGCGAAGCTTCGCCATCGGCACCCATACTTTGAGCGTAGATCCTAGAAAGTCAGGCGCAATTCACACATTACTCTCGCTGAAGTCAACGATCATGGTCGCACCCAAGACTACTTCCAAGGTGGCTTGGACTCAACCCCCTTGCAACCCCCTTTCCCCTCCCTGTGGTGGATGGAGGGCGTCTTCATACCTTCTCATGAACGCCACCAGCACACACGGGATGGATCGTCAGGTAGCGCGCCAAACTCCAGGACCGGAGGAGGCAAGACATAAATGTCTCATGCGAGTCAACCTTGTCGAACGGAAAGAGAAGTCCCTGTGCGTCTGCTGAGGTTTGTGAGCCCCACATTTCCCCAGCTCGCCGCACGATGAGCTGTAGGGGGAGCGGGCTGACAGCGGCACGCCGCAATACCAGCCCATCCGTAGCCTGCAGCCTACCACCCGTTCTAGGCGCCATTGACCGGGTCTCGTATGATCTCCCCTTTGCGGAGTCCCATGTGACTGCCCGTAACGCCCCGTTGGCGTCGAGTCCAGGCCCTCTTTCCTGCCTAGTGAACGACCCAACTTTGATGGAGAGAACTGAACGGCTGGGAGGAGACCCAAAGCTGGCGACCCCTGGTACTCCAGGCCGCACCGCTCATGCCATTGAATTAGTCGGTGTTTCAATATCTCACCGCTTCGTCAACCAGGTTGTCCGATTCGATCGCGGGATATGGGCGTTTGGATATCCTACAAGGTGTGAGCGAAGGGGTGAGTGGGAAGGCCATCAAGAGACAACAGACATCGTCCTCGGCCAAACTTTGCAGACACTGCGGGGTGGAGTGTGATGGGACTCGGACGACGATTTGGACATGGTGAGCAGTGAATAGCGGGTACTTCAAGAGCTGCTGCGGAACAGTTAGCTTTATCAACAGCTCTTAGGGGAGAGGCAGGCTTCACATGCCTGAGAAGGAGCCACAGCCTTGAACCACGGCAAAATAGTGACCACATAGCAGTGAGCTATGCATATGGCCAATGTTGTGTTGGATCAGATGAAGGGCATGACGCATGAATCTCAGCTTTGGATCCGAATCCTTCTCACACCTTGCTCCTTCCATAACCTGCATCTGTTGATCTCAGTCGTAGTCCATGGCAGGGAGGCCGGGCTGAGAGCTGCAGCACTGGGCAAAGCCTTTCTAGGAGCGTAACCGTCGTCGTGCATGATTTGATTGCTGCCTGCAATGAGCTGACAGCATTTTGAACAACCCTTATCCCTCAATTTTAGAATCTCTTTCACTGTTACAAACAGCCATTGCACTGTCAGTGTGCCTTATCAGTGTGCCTTGTTCATAGAATCAAGAACTCTCTTTCTTTTCAGTTTTAATGCCTCAGTCTTGAGAGGTTGATTGCTGATGTGTTCAGGGCACCTAGAGTAGCTCAAGCAACATTGAGGCAGACTAACTTAACCTCACCACCTCACAAAACCAATTAACAAAGGCCTGATGAGAATTGCTGTCTGAACAATATCAGTTGTAAGCCTCTTTATCATGTCACTGACAGTCTTCTTTTAAATTTATGCTTTAAACACTGAGTCAGAATGAGAATTGACTATTACTATCTTCTTAATCATTGTACAAATTCATGATCACTGACTGAGCTGAGACAGAATGAGACACAGTGCATACATTAAGCATGAGCTCAAAGTAAAGCTTAAAGTGTTAAGCTGACACTGAGCAGATGTAGGTCACTTAAACAGTTCAGAATAGTAATGTAAGTAAATAGTGTTTAAGTAAAATAAGTAGTAACTGAGTAGTAAGTTGTTACAGTCAGACTGTTACTGACTAGTATGTTTTAAAGAATACACAAGAAAAGCATATACCTAAACATAAGCTCATGCAGCTCTATATGCTCATGATGAGCTCAGTAAGGCAATAGACCTTTGACAGGTCTATCAGCTTTATTGCTCTATAGTGAGCAGAGTGAGCACAGTGATTCTATGATATATAGTAGGATCATTTTCTCTATGAAAATGGGTTGTGTTCAACTCAATACAAGTTATTAACTACTGATTTACCCTACACACACACTGAGACCTTTATATCAATAAGCACAAACCTTTAGTTCTAATATCTGAGGCATCTTAAATCAGAATGTAAAACTTTAAACATTCTTATGATATAAAGATGACAATCAGTGTGCAGAAGTCAGCTTCAACAAGTTAAGTCAATCTTTAAGGTCTTCAGCAAATAATTGATGTACTCAAGATACTGACACTCAATGTGTTCACAGATGAAAAAAAGAAGCTGTGAGCCTTCTTAATCAAGCTCAAGTTATATATCAGATTCAATCAGGTGAAATTCAAGACTGAGATGAACAAAGATCTGTTTACTGTATTATATCTTAAAAATGCAGCATTCAATTGAGTAGATCTCAAACTGCATGAGTTTCTTGACAAGACATTAAAGAAACAGATGAACAATAAGAAATCTGTATTTAATGACTACAAGAAGTTCAAGAATGAGCTTCAAAAAGTCTTTGAGGTAGTTGATGAAAAACAAGCAGCAGAAAGATGACTTCACATTTTGAAGATGAATAAGTCAGCAGTCAAGTATGCAGCAAAGTTTCAGTGAATTGCGGCTTTAACAGATTGAGATGATGACACTTTAATATTGCAATACTATTGAGAACTCAATGAAGCTATTAAAGATAAGATAGTCAGAATGAATCAATCTGAAGAGCTTCAGAATATAATCAATATCTTCATCAACATTGACAGTTGTCAATGAGAACAATGAATGAAGCATTCAGAGCACTACACATCAAAGATGTAAGAAAGACATTATATTCTTAAAAGAGGTGACCCTATGAATCTCAACGCAGTTGAGAAGCACTGTGAGCAGCAATCACAAGTAAAGCAAGAACAGTGCATGAGCAAGCTCTATAAATCTCAACTTTGATGAGCAAAGACTTGCAAATGTTATAACTGTGAAAAGCTCAGACATCTTGCAAGAACCTGCAAGAAGTCTCAACAAGAAAGAAAAGAAGTTGCAGCAACAAATACATACATAGTGCATGACTTTCTGAGCTGAACAGTCTGCTATGATGATATGTGCTAAACACATATGAGCAGCAAAGATAAAGTCAAATGATATTCACAGAAACTCAAGAAAGAACAAAACAGTTACAACATGACAGATCAATCAAAGAAATTAGCTATTTTAAAAAAAGCTGAGATCAAAGAAACTGATACTTGCAGAACTCAGATAAAAGAAGACTACAGCAATAGCATTTGAACAGCTTTAAATTCAGATGCAAACTCAAAAGATGTCAACAACTGAGAAGTTGACATAAAACTCAAAATGAGATATAAGCATTTTGAGAATCAGCACTGAGCAATGCATCAACAACTGCTAAAAGAACAGCAGAAAGAGCTTAAGAAGAAAGTTGATGATCTTAAGAAGCAACAAAAAGAAATAAAAGAGGTAAGAGCATGTTTAAAACTCAGTAAGTTGATAAAAGATGTATAAATGACAATCAACTCAGTACTGAAACAACTTGTGTGAAAAACTAAAAGTCACAACATTGAGATCTGTTTACTCACAGAATACTCAACATCAGATGATAATTGTTGAATCTTTTCAGAAGACTACATGTCATCTGAGTTTCTGAATAGAGTGAAAGCACTTTAAAACCAGATTCAGTGAGAATATAATCAGTATAAACTGCGCCTACACTCAGAACAGTATATTGAGAAAGACAGTGAAGAGTACATATAACTGATCATACAAGAAGTAAAGTTTAAATGATTTCAGAATCTCAGAAAAAGAGCAAGCAACACAGTACAGTCAAAAAACTGCAAGCTTTCTCAAAGAGACTAGAGAACAAGAAGCTTTTAATGTCTCAGAAAAACAGCAATGACCATAAGATATGAGTTGATGTTCAGGTTGAATGAAATAAACTTCTTCAAGCAATGATAGACTCAGAAGCAATCAACAACTATATTTTGCAACAAGCAATAGAAGTGCTAAAGCTAACACTGCAATGAGCATCAAAACCTATGCAGATATATATGATCAATGAAGAATCTGAGTGAATAACAGATCAGGTTCACATTGAAGTCATGATACTAAAAGATTCACAGAAGTTGACATTTGATGTTCTCAATTCAATCAAGTATGATGTTATATTAAGAATGCTCTGATTACACAAAAAGAACTCAAGAATTAATTGAATCAGCAAAGAATTATATGTCACAATAGATGTGTATAAGATCTTTAAACAATCAGAAATGAGCTTATCAAAGCATAAGTCATGAGATCATAACATACTGTTATTGAATGATAAGCAGTCAAAGTGAATGTCACTGTACTCAATAAGTGAAGATCAACTCAAGAAAGTCAAAACTTACCTTAATGAGAATCTCAAAAGAGAATTCATAAGATCATCAAAGTCACTGACAGAATACTCAATTCTGTTTGTATCAAAGAAGAATGACACAAAGTGATTATGTGTTAACTACAGATAACTCAATGAGATAACTAAATGAGACAGTTATCTCTTATTGTTAATTGAAGAGTTGCAAGACTGATTAAACAGAGTTAAGTGATTCACAAGTCTGAACTTGAAAGAAGCCTACTACTGAGTATGAATGAAGAAAGGCAAAGAATGAAAAACAGCATTCTGAACAAGATACAGACACTACAAATACACTATTATGCTGTTTGAGCTTAAGAACACCTTCATCATCTTTCAAAGATTAATCAACAACACATTGAGAGAATATCTCAATGATTTTGTAATCACATATCTCAATGACATTTTGATATACTCAGATGATCTTGAGACACACTGCAGCCACATGCACAAGATACTGAAAAAGCTTAATGAGAGGGCTTTATATGTGAAAAAGTCAAAAAGCAGGTTTGAAACAAAGAAAATTGAATTTCTTGATTATGTTATTCAATTTGAGCAAATCAAGAAGAACTCAAAAAAGACAAACACAGTCAGGAACTGACCTCTGTCAAAATGAGTCAAGAAAGTACAAGCCTTTTTAGAATTGACAAACTATTACTGAAAGTTTGTACCTAATTATGCAAAGATTGTGAAATTTCTTATGTGACTAATTGACATTGAGATAGAGAACAGAAGAATGCATTTCACACATTAAAGAGAAGCCTTAGTGAAACAGCACATCTAAGAATACTCAATTCAGCATGCAAAAAGATACTGAAGATCAATGCTTCAAATATCACAGTAAGTGCATGCTTGTACCAGATTGAGAATAAACAACAGAGACTCATAGTCTATCAATTTAAAAAACTATCAGAACCTGAGAAAAGATATGAGGTTCATGACAAAGTAACAGAAGAAGCAAGAGCATGCTTAAAACTTAACAAATTGATAAAAGATGTATGAACAACAATCAACTCAGTATCAAAACAACTTGTGTGAAAAACTAAAAGTCACAAAATCAAGATCTGTTTACTCACAGAATACTCAACATCAGGCGATGATCAATGAACCTTTTCAGAAGACTACATGTCACCTGAGTTTCTGAGTAAAGTGAAAGCACTTCAGAACCAGATTCAGTGAGAATATGATCAGTATAAATCACACCTACATTCAGAACAATATATTGAGAAAGGCAGCAAGAAATACATACAACTGATCATACAAGAGATAGAACCTAAATGATTTCAGAACCTCTGAAGAAGAGCAAGCAATGCAGTACAGTCAAAAAACTGCAAGCTTTCTCAAAGAGACTAAAGAACAAAAAGCTTTTAATGTCTCAGAAGAACAGCAATGACCACAAGATATGAGTTGACATTCAGGTTGAGCGAAATAGACTTCTTCAAGCAATGATAGACTCAGAAGCAATTGACAACTATATTTTGCAGCAAGCAATAAGAATGCTAGAATTAACACTGCAGTGAGCGCTGAAGCCTATGCAGATATATATGATCAACGGAGAATTCAAGTGAATAACAGACCAGGTTCACATCAAAGCCATAATACTAAAAGATTCACAGAAGTTGACATTTGATGTTCTCAATTCAATCAAGTATAATGTCATACTAGAAATGCCCTGATTACACAAAAAGAACTCAAGAATTGATTGAATCAGCAAAGAATTATACATCATGATAGATGTGTATGAGATCCTCAAACAATCAGAAATGAGTTTATCAGAGCATAAGTCATGAGATTACAAAATACCGCTATTGAATGACAAGCAGCCAAAATGAATGCCGCTGTACTCAATGAGCAAAGACCAGCTCAAGAAAGTCAGAACTTATCTTAATGAGAATCTCAAAAGAGAATTCATCAGATCATCAAAGTCACTGACAGGATATTTGATTCTGTTTGTATCAAAGAAAGATGGCACAAAGTGACTATGTGTCAATTATAAACAACTCAACAAGATAACTAAACAAGACAGTTATTCCTTACTGTTGATTGAAGAGTTGCAAGACTGATTAAACAGAGTCAAGTGATTCACAAGTCTGAACTTGAAAGAAGCCTATTACTGAGTATAAATGAAGAAAGACAAAGAATGAAAAACGACATTTCAAACAAGATACAAACACTATAAATACACTATTATGCTGTTTGAGCTCAAGAACACCCTTGTCACCTTTTAAAGATTAATCAATGACACATTGAGAGAATATCTCAATGATTTTGTGATCACATACCTCAATGACATTCTGATATATTTAGATGACCTTGAGATGCACTGCAGCCATGTGCACAAGGTACTGAGAAAGCTTAACAAAAGGGCTTTGTATGTGAAGAAGTCAAAAAACAAGTTTGAAGCAAAGAAAATCAAATTTCTTAACTATATAATTCAATTTGAGCAAATTGAGAAGAACTCAAAGAAGACAGACACAGTCAGGAACTGACCTTCATCAAAATGAGTTAAGAAAGTACAAGCCTTTTTAGAGTTGATGAACTATTATTGAAAGTTTGTACCTAATTATGCAAAGATTGCAGAACCTCTCACACAACTAATGTGCAAGAACAAGAAATGACATTGAGATAAGAAGCAGAAGAATGCGTTTCACACATTAAAGAAAAGCCTTAACAGAACGGCACATCTGAAGATACTCAATTCAACATGCAAAAAGGTACTGAAAATCAACGCATCAGATTTTGCAGTACACACATGCTTGTACCAGATTGAAGATGAGCAACAGAGACTCATAGTCTATCAATCTAGAAAACTATCAGAATCTGAGAAAAGATATGAGGTTCATGACAAAGAACTTCTTGTGATAGTGAAAGCACTGCAAGATTGAAGACCTTACCTTGCAGGTACTGAGAAGTCTATTCAGATCTACACAGATCACAAGAATTTGAGAAACTTTGCAACAATGAAACAGTTGAATCAACAACAGATTTGCTGAGCTGAACAGTTAGCTGATTACAAATTTCAAATTCATTACAAGAAGAATAATGAGAATGATGAAGCAGACGCTTTAAGTAGACAGTCTGATCATGAAGAAGTGAAAAAGATTCACGCTGAAATTCTGAGTGAAGACAACAAGAAAATCCTCACAAAAGACTTAGCAGCAATGTATAAGGTGAAGCAAACTTTCTTGACAAATGAAGAACTGATACAAGTATGTCATAACAGCAGGGTCAATGAACACCTTGAAGTTAAAAGAACTGAGGACCTCATACAAAGAAGGCACAATATCAGCAACCTTAGAGATTGAATCACTGAGTACATTGTCAAATGCAATTTATGCTGCAGAAACAAGATTCAGAGAGATAAAAGATATGACAGAGTAACACAACTAAACACACTGAATGCGCCATGAGAATCAGTTACCATGAACTTCATAACAAAGTTATCAACATCAAAGAATTCAGCATGAGGAGTGAAATTCAACAGTATATTGACTATAGTTGATAGACTGATCAAGTACACCATGTTCATTTCATTCAAGAAAACTGCAACAGCATCAGTATTGATGTACACCATACTGCAAGAATTGATTAACAATCATGAGCTATCAAAGGAATTTATCATCAACAGAGACAAGCTGTTTACAAGCAAGTTTTAAGAAACGCTCACAGCAGAACTCAAGATAAATCATAAGATGTCAACAGCATACCATTCACAGATAAATGAACAGAGCAAATGAATGAATCAGATGGTCAAAACATACTTAAGACACTATGTCAATAAAAATCAGAACAACTGAGTACAACTGTTGTCAATGACACAGTTTGCATATAACAACACACAAAACAAAACCACAGAAGAAACACCATTTTGAGCGAATTATGAATATAACTTAAAGATATGACAAGAATCATGAGTGCACAGATCACAAAACCAGAAAGCAATACTAAACATCACAGAGATCAAGAAGTTGCATAAGGATCTGACAAACAGAATTCAACAGCAATCAAGACAAACAACAAAGATAAAACCTTTCAAGATTGAAGAAAGAGTTTATCTAAGAACAAACAACATTCATGTAAAGCAAAGAAGCAAGAAGTTGAACAACAAGAGCATAAAACCATTTGAAATCAAGAGAAACATCAAAGGGTTAAGCTATAAGCTAGACTTACTCAAGAAAATGCAGATACACTCAGTATTTCATGCATTCATGCTTCAGTGTTGCAATCAGTTCATACCACTTCAAATCATCAAAATGTCTGTTGAATCTGACAAAGAATATCAAGTTGAGAACATTCTAGAAAAATGAATGATTAGCAAAAAAGCTCACTATCTCATCAAATGAAAGAGGTACAACACCTCTGAAAACACATGAAAATTCATAGAAAACCTCAACAGTTGCACAAGAACACTTCAGCACTTTGAGAGGGGAAGGTGACAAGATTAAACTGTCAAAAGTTGTTTAACATGTTATCAAAAAGCTAAGACAAGGTCTCAGGCTGAGGAGTTTTCTCATCATCATTGTTATTATTGTTCATTTTCTTTAACAGACAGAGAGTTTTCTGTTTAGCACAATCTTGAGTCTGACACAATGTTTTGTGTAATTAAGAAAGCTTTGCAAAGAGGCAAGCTTGTTCTTCTTCAGTTTGAAGAATCTCTGACTTCAGCTTGTTGTGAACACAGTTTAGTGATTTTCACATCACACTCACACATGAATGATCTTGATGAGTAGTGTGATGATAGCTGTTGTTGTACAACACTCTTGAGTAACAGTCTTTTGAATTGAGTTTAAATTGTAACTGACTCACTGCAGTAGAATAATTCACTCATCATACAATGCAGAAATTGATGTTGCAATCAGGGCTTGTGTGAGCATTACATCTAGGCTATTACTGAGGAATGTCTTCTTAACTGTATCATCTTATTTTAAGCCTTTCACTTTCAGCAATGTTTGTTCAAAGGTGGTCAGATGTCTCACAAATGACTTTTCTTTCTGTTTTAAAGCTTTTAAGATACAAGTCACTCTTTCTTTTGACTCTGAGTCATCATATGTGTGCTGAAGCTGATTGATCAGCTTCTCAATGATTGTATGATTTAGAACTTCATTTAACTTAATATGAGCCACAATTCAAGATGTGACCTGACTTAAAGTCAACTCTTTCAGTCAACTGTGTAAGTATCAGAACTGCACACTGACATTGTTGTTTGACATGTTCACATTCAATTTAGCAACAATTTGTTGTAGTCAAGGTCTGAATTTCACTCTT
>JAABUP010005871.1_pt1 | contig 18142 bp, 17 predicted proteins | sample 5559201 | NCBI WGS metagenome assembly JAABUP01 (sample SAMN10711887, study PRJNA513373) | rock metagenome | isolation source: Antarctica rocks | place: Antarctica
GTATAAAACTTAAATATAATATCGCTAGTAGCCCCCCTATTTATCTTAAATAGCTACTTATAATATAAACCGCGCCCGGCTATAGCCTACTATACGTCTATCCCTCTATACTTACTATAGGCCTAATTCTACGTTTCGGCTATATAAACTATTCGTTATATATATACTAATAATTATATTAAGTGCTATTTATATAATTACTCTATTCGGTAAAGCGGTACCGACGCGGCGTAATTTTCTAACTTTAACGAGGATCTAACTATAATCTAGGCTTTTATACTTAGACGTACAAACGCGAAGCTAGTAGTTATTACACGCTAAACCGAGATAGGTTTAGCGGCGGGCGCTAAATATTAGCGGGCTTAGTATACACGTCTAAGGTACTAAGGTAACTATAGTAACTAAGTACTTAGTAGCTAACTAAGCTATTCGCCTCGCTACTTCTAAACCTAGATTTCTATTATATAGCGGCCGTAGGTACCTAAAGTATTATCTCTAAACTTTATAAAAGAAGCTATATATTCGTTAACCGTTATCTAAAGATAGCTAAGTATAATAGTAATTAATCTACGAATATTATAAGTTCTCTTAAAGCGGATAAGCTCGCGGTATAATTACGGCTTACCCCCCGCTACTCGTCCCGAAAATATAGTCGAAAAAACCTAGAGGTCGTATACGTCTTTATACGGCTATAGCTATTAGCCTTCGCTTTTAACGGGTAGATTTATTAGGATATCTATAATTATTAGAAGTATCCTATTCCTTCGTTACGGCTTTAACTTTCTATATAAGAGCTCGTAAAATTAGAAGACTTAAGTAGCCTCGGACTCCTCCGCTATCTATTTATAGAGAATTAGGAAGCTATTTTAGTCGTATAATAGATTATTAAAGATATACCTAGATATAGAACTAATTAGGTTTTAGAAGCTATATATTAGATTAGCTAAGGTACCTCTTATATATATTACGTAAAGGCTAGATTATATCCTCTAAATCTAATACGAGCTATCGGAAAAAGGTTTAGTAGTTATTCGGTCTCCGACTAAATTTATTTAGTCCCTAAGATTAATAATTAAAGAGACTATAGGCTCGAAACTTATATACTTAAGAGTTCTTTTAGGGCTAGCTTATAAGCCTATAATTAATTCGTAATCGTACTAAGGGTATTATAAATCTTATAGATACTTTCCGCTTCGGAAGCCTTTAGAGTCTTAAGTACGTCGCGACTAGAAGTCGCCTTAATAGAATTTTTATAGCTAAGATCTCTAGCCTACTATCGTAACTTAAAAAGGACTCTATTTAGCGTAGATCCCGGAGTTAGTCCTTTAATAGCCGACTCTATATTCTTAATAATAAGAGTAATAAGACTATCGTAGCGGACTACGAGTAGAATAGCGTATTTAAGCGACCTATCCGTCGCGGATTATAAAGGACCTAGCCTAACGGTACTTTAAGTAGATAACTCTATACCGAGTAGGAAAAAGTAGTCTTAATTAACTATTACCTCGTAGAAGTAGTAACGAGAAACGCTAGCGTATAAGGAGAGAGTTAGGAGTAGTAGAGTATAAGGAAGAGATTAAAGAAGAGACTTATTATATAATATAAGTAGATTATTTTAGGAATTTAGTTTAAGTTATATTAGACCGCTCCGTTAGTACTCTAGTAGAGACCCCGATAATAGTAATAGCTTATTAGAGGTAGGAAGCTAGGAGGGTTTACCGCCCGACTTTAAGGAAAGTCGTTACCTAAGTCCCCCTTTTTATATCTTATCGAGATATAAAGGTTCTTACGAATAGTTAATAGGAGCTACTCTATAATTCCTTAACTTTATATTTATCTTACGTTTTATAATAGTCCCTTAATACGTCGTTTTATTACTACTAAGACCTTAATTTTCCGTAGCGTTATATAATATAGTCCGGGTCCTAGTACGCTAGAAATTCCCCGTATAGTTTACTATTCTCGGCCGGATCTTCGGTAATAATTATACCTAAATACTTTATATCCGCTTAATATCGGGAATACGACTAGCGATATAGAAGAATTCCGAAAAGGGGCTACTACTTAACGAATTAGTTAGGAATAGGTAAAGGAGTAGTAGAATAAGATAACTATATAAGTAAACTAGGGGAAGGATAAATATTATACTAGGATTCTCGCTAGCGGTATAAATATCGTACTAGCGTCTAGCTACTTAAGCGAAGTAATATTATATAGGACTCCTACTATCTAAGTACTCGCTAAAGAGTCTCGAATATAACTACTTACCTTAAGAAGCTAGAGGGAACCTAAGATAAAGTAAGTATTCGAGGTAATTCCCTTCCTCTAAAGGGAAGTAACGCTAGCGGCCGTATATCGACGTTTAGCGTACTAGGCCTAGTCCGACGTATTAGGAGGTTAAGTACGCTAGTACTATTTTAAATAATAACGAGGATTAAAGCCTCTCGTTTAATCTAGTTAGATTATAGTACTAGCGCTTTAACCTAGGAATCTAGTATTCGTAACTCCCGGGCTTTATTACCTTTAGGTTATTAATCTAATCTAGGTATTTCTAGCTCTACTTAAGATTACCTTCCTATAGTAGTACTTCCTTTATAGAATAGAGTTTACTTTAGTAGTAGGGCTATTAACTAGAGGGTATACCCGGATATCTAAAAATACTTCGGTCTAATAATAACGTGTATTAGACTAGTCGCTACGATTATAATAAATACGTCCGAAGAGCGTAGAAAGACGTAGTCTATTAAACTTAAATAAACGAGAGTATTATCGTAGTTCTAAATAAAGAGTCTTATCTTTATCTAATCGTCCGTGTCCTAAGAGTAACTCCGCGCGAGACAGCTGTAATAGACACTAGTCTGTAGAATTCTTCCTCCCTCGATCGTCTTAGAATTTGATTTCCACCTCCAGAAGACGTTCTGCAGACAGCTGATCTCCCAACTCACAGTAGACATCTCCTAGCTCACAAATCAAGCCAGGCCTGGCGTCTTCAAACCATGCTTCGTGCTTGGACTGGAGCAACGATCTCTGCGGGTATTCTAACGACTCTGAGACTCGACCTTGATATCGGAGTGCTTTCGCTTGCCGCACGTCCAAGTGGTATACTACGATTCTTTCAGCGGTCGAAGGGGATGCTACGCTCAAGGGTCGCCAAGTCCGGAGTTCTACGATGGCCTTGGTCAATTCCTCATCCTATATGTAGTTCATTGCAGACTGCAAAGATAATTGTCCGAGTTCGGCGTTCATCCTTAGGTCGAGTTCGTACCGACGGTTGTCGACTACGAATTTACTCAATGCGCGAGCCGAGTGCTTTAAGTCACCAAGTATCCCATAAATTCTGCAGTCTCTCTGCGCTACGCACGCGTTAAGGTATGAGTTATCGATCTATTGTAAAGCCTTCTTCGCCAGGGTTATGGCGAGATGTTTCCACTTAATATTCGAAAATCGTGAAGCTTCGATGAGGCTGAGGATGAGATCGGCCGTGGCTGCATCAGGAAGCTCAAGACTTTCCCAATCCCCGAACACTTTCAGAGTGTGCTGTAGATGAGGCAACTGCGTCTTTGCGATCTCGCGATATCTAGGATTAGTGAGTGAATGTATTATACGCGTTGTCCGAAACTCAACAATCGGGGTTGAGGAGCTTACTTAGGCTCTAGGTACTTCCGAGGGAAGCCGTGACATGTAATTTAAAGGGCCTGATGCATCCAGAAGATTTTCAGATCCTTTGGCAAGCTATCGGTCACGAGAGCTACGATTTGTTGGTCCGATGTGATTCTCCCGGTAGAGGGATCCGTCCGGAGAATGCCAGCTACTCCCAAATCCTGGAATAATTGACTTGACCCTGAACTTTCGGAGCATATTGTACTAATGTCATGATGGAGGCCATTTTCATGGGCTTCTGTCTCACTCATCTCACCCAGGCAATTCCAACGTTTTTGATGCGTGCTACCTCGTCAGAGGAGCTCCATCGTTATTTGAGAGCTTTCGAAAAAACATAATGGCACTAGCAATACGTAGATGTCTGGGCACCTGTATCCTCGCAGCCTTGGCACTGCCTGGAAAACTATTGCTTCAGATTGCGCTCTCCATTCCGGAGGTGCAACACCAGGCGTCACCGACTCTTCGCGCATGTTTTCTGCGACTGTTCAACGCGATCCTCAGTCCACTGGAGTTTATCTTTCGGCACGAATATTGCTCGATACTAGATGTTGGTGCATTGGCGCCAGGATGACGTAATCAATTACATAACTAGTCCCGGTTTTTTGCCTTAGTACCTCAGACGTGCTATGGCTAGCCCTATCGGGCTAGCTGCTAAGAGGTGGCTAACTTAACACCTCACCTGTAGCACGTCTAAGCGCAGAACTCTAGATTATAGTTAGATAATTACTAACTTTTTTTACGACGAGATTTCGAAGTCGAGAAACCACTACTTAACGATCGAAATTCTTCGATTTTTCGATACTCGGGGCTAGGGAATCGATAATCCTACTTAATTAAGACTTTTCCGCCCGAAATTTCGTACGCGCAGTAGGTTTATAACGCGTAAAGTAAATTTATAACCGAAACGTTATTTTCGTTAACGGGTTTCGCGATTTCTATAGCAAAAAAAATAGAAACCCCTATACGAACTTTTTTATAACTACGAATTCTCTAAAATTACTAATAGAAACCCCCGATAAAATCGAGAGATCTCGCGCCGAGAATAATCTTTAGGAGTAAGGCTATCGTAGAAAAAAAAGTCGAAAAAATACGTCGGTAGTTAAGGTATTTCTAGTAAAAATACCCGGTTTTGCACTCAGACGTGCTGCGCACTAGGTTTTATATAAGCAGAAAGCCACTTATGGCTTGGCACGTCTGAGGTACTGAGGCAACCGGTTTTCCGCGGCAGAAGATACTGTATAGTGCCTTGGCAAGTCGATGGTTTTTGACACTTTTGGAACGGCAGAGGAGGGCGAAAAGATGAAGATGTTACGATTCTTGGTCGAGGAGACGCTGGCCGTCGCTGGTCATGTAAGGGAGTATGTTTTCTCGGGAAACTCATCTGAATAGAGCTATGCAATCTCTGCAAGCAGAACAGCGTGATTGTTATGCACGATCAGATAGTGTAATATCATGAGCCGTAAACTATTCAGCGGTAATTAATTCGATTTGCGTGTATAGGGTTAAGCGTTTTATAACGAAGGCTTGGCATCAGTCCGGGTACCTTACCCGAGGGACGGGCCCGTCCCTAACCGTCTAATTCCCCGCCTCCCCGCCTCCCCGCCTCCCCGCCTCGGCCGTACACCGAGAGTAGCGGGGATCCGGGGAATCGTGCGGTTAATGCCGTGCACCCGCCTGTTCTCTCGCTGAATTCAACCAACTTCGGAGTACGTGGGGTAGATCATCAACCAGGATGCATACCCCTGGGCTCTGACAGCGGGACAGTCGCTGGTCTTTGGTGGGGACCTTCGTGCGATTGGCTCTTCGATTTGGCGGTGAACTTCCAGTCTCGTTGAGGGTGTGAGGACAAATCAAAACCTACAGCAGGAGCATCTGCCTGAAGTCTGCGAAGCCGTTCGCCGTAAGGATCCCAGCCCCAGGCTCGGCAAATTGTCTTGCAACCAGGTCAACCATCCCCGCGCAAATAACAGCCTCAAACGGCGTTGCAGTTCGGACCCAGCGTATCCACGACTTAGTGGTGTGAGACGGGTGCATTCACCACTTTTGGACGGGATGCTGCGAATCATTCTTTGAAAGGTTTGGTACAAAGCAACGAAAGGTGTCTAGGCTCCAGGAGCCAAAAGTTCCAGCTGAGTGCAGCCCCCTGACGTAAGCGAGCTGAGTTTTTGTCGCATATCGGAGCACTTGCGAATCGCAGCGGCGGTGAAACCTGCGTAGATCACCACGATACTCAGTAATTCATGTAGGAATCTACATAGTGGTCTGATTACGTGGTCCACTTGCCGATACGTGCACCGGGACTCAACAATTGCGAAGATGGCATCGTGTTATGTCATGGCCGCTCTCGGCTGCCACACTCATTCTCAATTTATGTGGTCTGAAAACATGAGCCAGTGGGTAAAGGGAGCTTACGTCAATGCCACTCAGTCTCGAGCTAAAAGCCATGGTGCTGGCGGATGGCTTCTTTCCCAAGACGAACGACAATGACTGCGCATTCGACAGGAAATAAGGCAGGTGCTGGCATCCTCCCTCAGTACTATGTCCTGTTATGCATAGCGACAGGCTTAGTCTCTTTGAGGTGCTATGCTGGCATGCGTGTCCAAAAAGGATTGGGATGGGATGATATCACAAGTGTTCTTGCCTTGTATGCAACACCTCCGCCAGATTTCAAAGCTTCTCTCATCCAAGCCAGATGTACCTTATCATTGGCGCCGTTCTCATCTCAATTGAAGTGGCAGATGGCCTTGGCGTCCATTATAATACCGGCTATATTAATGTTTTCATTAATAACTCCTATAGTTTCTACCGCAGAACAACCATGGTCCAGCATTCGCGCCGTTCTCATTAACGTAGCATTCGTTTCTGGGAGCTCATTGATGGATACACTTCTGAGTTGGATGGGGCATTTCCTCCACCACCACAAAAACCTCTTCACTGATTCGTGCGACATTCTTCCAACATCCCCAGATTTCGATGCTTTCTCAACGTTTCCTCCTCTGCATAGCAGTGAGATCGACTTTCGTGATCTAGCGTTTCAAATAAATTTAGCATTGGGAACAGGCACTAATTAGTAGAGAACTTACGGACCCTTTTCTCTGCGTTTGCCAAATCAATTGATCACATTGAGCTTCGGATAATTAGATGACAAGTCTACTGTATGTCATTCCCGAGGTCCGTTTATCCTAGCAAAACATAGTAACCGCGTCGTTTCATGGTTGTAGCCCAATCGCAACTCTCTGAAGAAGTAATCCTGGCCTTCCAACATTCCTCCATGATCTGGAAGGCTTCGAAGCATGTCCCAGTAGCCCATTGAGTGATATCTGCTCTATAAAGAAGATCTCGAAAGAAGTCGTGTTGTTTCTCTAGTGCTAAACATCCAGAGATACAAAATGGCCAGACCACACTTCGTAATAGTCTAGGGTCTTTCGGACTTTTGAAAGCAACTATTGTTTCCGAGACACTTTGTACGATCTCTGGCAGCTCGGGATAGGCACCGGAAATAACAACATGGAGATAGGTAACAGCCGAGAGTGCAAAGACTTTGCTGATCTCGGGATGAGTAGGTGCCCGAATAATGCCTGAGGGATTGCATGATGACGGTCCTGCCGAGGGTATATCCTCGATGGCTGCTAGTTCTTGCCGAAGACGCTCATGTATTTGGCCACCGCGCTTTGCCAGATCGACAATGCTTAGCTGGTGGGCGCCTTGGGCCTCCTTCTTCCATTTGTCCAACAAAGAGATCTCCAAAATGAGGGCCATGACTGAATTACGGCACCCGATAAGGCTTTCTAAAGGAATTTCATGAGTACCAAGCACCTGTAGGTGATCAATGTTCAAGAAAGGAGTCGACCGAGTAGAGGCAGAAGAGATGATGTCAAATGATATGAAGGAACCAAGCAAGACATTAATTGCATAGTCACCTTCGGGATGCAAAATTTTCTCTTGTGGCTGGTCGCTTGTACATGCCGGACTCGTTGAGTCTAGCATCGTCAGAGGCATCCGTGCCTGTAGAAGTGCAGGAACGATACTACAAGCTGTACGAAGATGCGTCTGCCAATTTTGTCTTCCACCGTTAAAAAGCTTAAAACATTGAAATGTTAGCGTCAAAGACTATTACATCAAAAAAATTATACGTACCTCACAGAACAAAAGCTGGAGTAAGGACGTGAGAACTTCTATACTATAATTCAAACGGGCACGTCCATTCGAAGTATAAGAACCATTCACCATATTTTGCGTCTCTTGAATGGCTAAATCGTAGTGGCCGTTTTGGGTGCGTAGTTGAACGAGGCTAGTGGTGATATCGTTGTTTCGCGATGGCGTTGAAAGAAGATGGCGCTCGCTCAGAGCTAGGGCTGCATGATATGCTGATCTCACCCTCCGTAGGATCGAAAAGAGCCAGCCTCTTCCTTGTCTGTTCTGGGAATGATAAAACGGATACTGAACATAGAAGACTTGATCTAAGTAGTACATAAACAATGTATCCTCTGTGTCTCCACTCATGGTCGAATCTTGAGAAGAAGAGCCGACGAGGTCGTAAGAAGTCGCTTCCTTGGGGCAGCATCTATCATGGTGAGATGCGCTGCCTTGCAATTCGTTCAGAGTAGAGCGGGTTCTGTCATCATTGGTAAACTGGATGTCTTTTTGAGGCACAATGCCGCTACTCATCTCGCTGGCTTCATGCAGAAACGGCAAGTTGGCAGCCGACACTAGTATGCCTTCCGAAGATCCAGGTGATACTAAATGCTGCTGATTCTGGGGAGTTGTAGGTGTAACGTTGTAGCTCTCTAGATCGAACGAGAATTCCATTGCAGAAATGTCGTTGGAGGGCCATAGGCTCCATGCTGGGTCAATAGAGCAACTAGAATCTAATCCACTGGCTTGATAATGAGACTCGTCTTGAGAGAAAGCGCCGAGGTGCTGGTCGACTGGATTTGGTGAAGCGGTCGATGACAAGCACATCCCATCACCAACAGCCTGCGGCGGCTGACTGGTGCGAAGTTGCTGTCGTCTTCCCTTTTTCGATTTGGTCTGATTGACGACATGTCTGACTTTGGAAGCTTGATCTCTTTGCAGTATTCCATTATCCATCCTTTAGCCTTAACACGTAGTTCCAATTGCTTCATTCTCTTTTTTTTTTGGCAGTATGTTGCGAAAACCTTAAGCCAACGACGCTGGTAGCTTAATTTTCCCCTGAAAACCTTACCAAAGTTAGGTGGCAACGACATAGATCATGTAGAAAGCAATTGTAGCCTACAAATCTCATAGCGTATCGTCCTTAACTACTGTAAATCTCAAAATTTCGTATGTATCTACTAGTGTTTCGAGTTGCTTCATCCTCACTCCATCCGCTCGTTGGTAAGTTTCAGTACGGCCAAATTCATGTATCAGTACATTAGCCGAACTTTAGGATCTGCTACTGCGTGTCGCTCCGATAAACACTGTTACGTCGTTAATGAATGCTGCCGCAGTGACCACAGTAGCCCTGCAGCTTGTATACAAGTACTGATTACTAAGCGGTCATTGCTGGCATCCTTAACGTCTTTGATGAACCTAAAAATCTTCTCAGTAGCTTCCATCATAGGTACGTCCTTGCAGTCTCAGGGATGATATAGATGATGTTGCGCAGGGTCTGGGAAATGAATGCTAGGATGTCTTGAAACTTAAACGCTCCAAAATCCCAAGGCGCAAGGCTTTCCAGTAGCCCAAAACTAGCCAGTCATCTGATGCTGACATGACACAGGGCATAAGTTCAGGGACACCATAGCCTACAAAGTCCGGGAAGTCCAGTTCCTCAATCTGCTCTTCGCTTGGTATGTCTAAGGTATGTACGTTACCTTTTCCAACCTTTAAGTATCTTCGGCGTACCCGTATACCTCTAACAGGTGTTTTTGAGTTTCTCTTACACCATTCATTATCTAGAGCACATTGTTCTCTTCTGAACCTCACCGATTGCTCCCACATCGCGCTAAAATTGTCTTGGTCGCTGCTATTCTAGAAATTGGTAAAAAGGTGCACCTAGCACTCGGATACCGTAGAGCTGGGCCTTGAAGCTAAGCGCCGACTACCCAAAGGACGAAACTCCGGATAACGTAGCACTAAGAGGTGTCCGAGTGATAGGCACGACATGCTGCGCGCTGAAGCCCTCTATTAAGGCTACTACAGCCAAAATTGCTCGGTCAGGGAGAAAGCCAGTCATCACTACAGCTGCTCACTGGAGTAACTTCCTAGCTCAAGATTTCCGAAACCCGTGAAAGTCTGAATTCTGGGGGCCTTTTAGAAGCTCGCCAAATAAATCGTTTGACGAATTCGCCAACTTAATGACAATATCTTCTACCGGCCTTCTTTCTCCGTGCTGTTTCTGCTACGTAAGGAAGTGACAGAGCAGACGTGAGATCCTACCGAGGTTTAGACTCGGAGCCTGAATTCAACTAATGGCCCATCATGGGTACTAAAAAAGCCATCGAAGGTCTGAAACTCGTCTTTCCGATTTCTGGTTTTGCTTAAGCATGGATGCCCTTCTCCCAATGTAGAGCCCGGCCGCAAACGTAAATCGTAGAGCCACATCATACGCGCCAGTATGATGGACATCTCCGTGTAAGCTAACGTTTTGCCTATGCAACTAGTGCGCCCTACGCCGAATGCACAGAACGCTGACTGTGCAAGAGAGACGGCCGCCTCTGAAGTGCCAGGCTCAGAGGGTCCACTGCTCACAATCCAACGCTCTGGCCTGAAGGAGAAAGGTTCTGGATAATAAGTCTCCTTGTGGTGAATAGCATAGTGTGGCACGCCGATCTCTACACCTGCAGGAATCCTCTCACCCTCAACAGTCAAGCCGCCGGGTAGTATTTGGCGATGCAGTAGACCTCCTATTGGTGGCGAAAGCCGTAGAGCTTCATCTATACAGGCGCGGAGATATTTGCAGGAGCTCAAGCGCTTACCAATGCGTATGTCTTCAACATCGGTGAATGTCGTTCGGACTTCGTCTTGAAGCGTGCAGAGTGTTGCTGGATAATGTAGACAGTAGAAAATCGTCGCTGCTAATGTGGTAGCCTGCGTATCGGAGCCAGCAAGTAAGAGCGACCCCGTCTCGGCAACAATTTGCTCTTCGGTAAGGCCATTCCCAGTCTCTGGATCTCGAGCTTCCAAGAGACACGCAAAAAGATCCTTGGTCTCAACGCTATGCTCTTGTGCTAAGCGCCAGTCCGTTTGAGCTTTGCTTAAAGCTTGAAACTCTTTAACGCTGTCAATAAAGCTCCCAAAGAGTATCTTATCAAGCTTCAGACTGAGTATATCCGGTATATGTCCGGACTAGGATTGTTATCAGTTCCTTCGATCTATGTAGACTTGCTCTATACTTACGAGATTAAGGCCGGCAACACCTTGAGATATAATTGCAATCATGTGCCGATTGGCTTTATTCTCCATCATGTTCCAATTGCAGTTGAATGTGATTTTCCCCATTATATCCGAAGTAACATACGCCGCCCAATCAGTAATGTTTCTTGCATCATTCCACCCCGCTGATGGCTTCTCGTCCAGCAGATGCTGGCAGAATCTTCGAGTGCTAGAGAGCAGGGGCTCCTCCATAGCATCGATAGCAGTATTTGTGAGAGCTTGTGAGAGGATCCGTTTTTTGAAAGCATGCTCTTTCCGACTGATCGTAGTCACAATCATGGGGACTTTGAAAAAATAGCTGAAGACGGTGTAAAAGCGTGCTTTCTGTACATTTGCCCTGGGTCCGTAGACATCGCGTAATGCCGTGTTGGTATTGATCGATACTCGATTTGGACCAAATCGTACCACGCGCCCTATACCAGTGTAAGCTTGCAGCCAGAGAGTATTACTATTATAGGCTCCAACCGTATTTGCAATGCAAATTATAGAAGTTGAGATGGCTGTCGCCACGCCAGCAATGGTAGACAGAATACAGATCAGTGAGTCGTGCCAATGCTGGACCAGGGTATCTAGAAAGGGGATGAAACTTCCATCTGTATATTGCTAGAAACAAGAGCTAGAGATAGAAATCAGTGAGGCACCTAAAGATTTGTAGGCCTGTCTAGACGCGCTCACAAATAGGACGACTCCCGTAGATACCGACAGTAGTAATCTCCCGGCTGCGCCTCCGGAAATGCTCTTCGTCTTAGACAACTCACGGTGCAAGCACAGAGATGCGATTAGAGACGAGAGCGATGCGATCCACAACGCAGCACGTTTCGTCATCTTTTAGATGGCCTGTCTGACGAGTGCGGGATAGTCACAAAGCCTTGGCATTTCCGTCCCACGAAGAGAAACCTGGTGTTTACTCGATGCTCTGCTTTCCTGCGTCAGGAATTTCTCAATGAAAAGGTGCTTAGCCTTGTGTGGCCTTGAGCTTCATGGTTTCCAAACCTCGGCGATCACTAGTTCTAGAAGGTTGAATGACGCCAAGGGCAGGTGACAGAATTTCAGGATTGCGTATGATCCTATGAGTCCCGTTTCTAGCAGTTCCGGAACTCTGGATCTGGAGAAAACGAAGGATTCTGATTGGCAATATCCTCGTAGCTAGCATGTCCATCCGGATGTCCACCTGTCGCTTATAGCACTTCTGCATCCGGACTCTCATGCCGTGCTTTCCACCTGTCGCTTATAGCACTTCTGCATCCGGACTCTCATGCCGTGATTTCCACCTAGGATCAGCTACCTTGTATTCAGCTTATGGGTTTCCATTGTTTCGAGGGCAATCACGGGCGTATCGCATCCTTTACCGAATTTGTAAGGCACTTTGCCACAGAAATGGCCGGTTTGAGATAAGGTGTTGAAAATCAGGGTCTCTCAGCCCTATGCCAAGTTCTTGAGATGAAAACAACTCTGCAGTCAGCTTCTTATGTAGATAGAATCAATCAGTCCTTCAATTATCAATGTGAGGATTTCCTTCTCCTATTATGACAGAAGGAGCGTCCCATGGCGTTGCTAAGAAGTTTACCTCTACCATCGTGGTGTGGTTGATAGCGGGGTTGGATTTCGCTTGGCAGGGAGTTATCTCCCCAACCATCAATCCATCATTCCAAAAGCACGTCTGACAGGGTACCCATGTCAGGCCCGAAACCCACGAAGGATTATGTCTGTGCGCATCGCATCGAGCAACGCCGTCACCATGCAGAATGTTTGGCTCATGAACCTTTACACAGCCTTGGATCTGTCCATACCCACACTTGACACATGTCAAATGCTCTTGCAAGATATGGGACAGGCGCATTTGCCTTTGCAGGGATGGAGACCCACGTACATCACCGAAGTGAGATCTATGGAAATGCAAGTGCACTATGGGATATTATTGGCTTCGAGTAATTCAGCTCTGTAGCCTAGATTCGCAGGCGCGTTCTCGGGGACTGACCTGCCCATCATAAATCTGTCGACCGCATTTCTCGCCAAGGAGGCGGGCCTCAGGCTTAGGAGGAGTATCAGGCAGACGTGGAAGGAGACGGCATTTAAGAATGAAACCTGGCGCTTTCCTTATCCTCAGCTTTGTGGAGTAGGTTTTATTTCAACCAGTCTGAATGCTGATAGTCGAAAGACTTGAAGTAAGGTATCCGACTCCGAGACTCTCTGCCTAGCCTTCTTATTGTTACACTCTCGACCTCTTATGATGGAAAGGTCCTCGTTGATTGCCAGTCACCCTGCAGGTGTCGATCATGAGGAGGCCGATGCCAAAACAGCGCCCCAGGTTTGTCTCATTTGACTTCTACCCAAATGTAATAACTCTCTGACATTTCTGTGGAAACAGACCATCTGGTTTCATGCCTATACCATCTGGCTTTTCACCTCCAGTGACATTAAATCTGTCATCATACCAGAAAGTCTTTTAGGATTATCGAGCGCGCTATCCGGGAGTCTCCTTACCACCAATGCTGAACCAAAACTTCTGGACGTACTTGCAAGGACTCCTCAAATCGTCATATGGAATTGGTTAAACTTACTCCTTTTTGATGTCAATAATCAGTTCCAGCCAGACTCCGTACTCGAAGATTCCATCAACAAACCTTGGCGTGCTATACCATCTCAGCGGTTGACGGCTACACAAGCACGTCGTCTCCTCCTCGTGATTATCCCTATCGTTTTCTTTGCAACATTTTATCTTGGCGGTGTTCGTGAATCAGTGGCTCTAATGGTCATGACATGGATGTATAACGATCTCGGAGGCGCCGGCGAAAACATTGTAACCCGGAATCTGCTCAATGCTCTTGGCTACATGTGCTATAGCTCTGGTTCAATGCTTGTCGCTGCGGGACATGGCCAATATGAGCTCAACGAAACAGCAACCCGGTGGCTTGCAATCATTGGAGCCATCATATTCACGACTCTCCAGATGCAGGATATGCCTGACGTTGAAGGCGATGCGGCCCGGAACCGGAAGACCGTTCCGCTGGTGTATGGCGATATTGTCGCTAGGATCTCGATCGCTGTACCTGTCATGGCTTGGTCATTCATTAGTCCCACATTCTGGAGGCTAGAGAAGTTCGGTTATATGGCGCCGGTGGCTATCGGTGTTATTTTCACACTCAGGTTGTTGATTTTGAGGAGCGCACCTGCAGATACCGCGACCTGGAAACTGTGGTGCGCGTGGTTGGCGACAATCTATCTTCTCCCGCTCTGCAAAGAACACAGCGTCTTGTCTAGATAGTGGGTCTGGGCAACATGAGCGATAACTCCCATACGCTGCACGTCATACCGTATCACTCATCTGAATTCGTCGACCACAATCTTTCACATGAGGACTAGCTATCTAGCTGTAGATGAGATCGTGAAATGCGGAGACAGTGAAAGGCCCCTTCCTTCGTCAGTGTAGGACAGACGAGTGATGAGAGCTGTTGCTCTTGAGATCACCAACTAAAGATAGATTTGAGTCTTGGCCTAATTTCATAATCACTTCAACCTTTCAAGGACTCGATTACACAAGCTTCCGTTCAAAGACAACAAGCAGCCTGGAGTAGAGTTCGTACTCAAGGGACTATAAACTTCTACAGTTGGTTTCATACAATGTTCCATCCGTACTGGTAGTCCCCTGTTACTTCATCACTTCCCTCAACCACCTCATTACTGACTTCTACCTCCATGGTTCTTCGGATTTGATGTTCATCATAAGACACTATCCTTTGTTCCTCTGAAATCGTGCGTGAAGGGAAACATGGACTGAATTGCAAGATTTTGGGTGCTTTCGAAGGAATTCTTGGGTCATGAGTTTCGAGCGAAGAAAGCCTAATTGATGACTTGTTGTTATGGACGCCTTGATTCGATCCCAACGTTTCGTTTCTTGACACAAAGAGAGGCCGCAATGTAGGAATCGTGCCGCAGATCATCCCCACACATAATTCCATACTGTGTAGAACGTGTTAGGAAAGCGTATACCACGAACGGGGAGAAAGCGAACGTACGGAGCCCAAAGACAAAGCGGAGCCTCGATCCCTGTAGAAAAGAAATTTTGTCAGGAATACTACATACTGAGGGACACGGGCTCCTAGACGGTCATATACTGACATGTTTTGTCCGGCTTTTTGGTGAAAAGATTTGGGAGGAGGACTGTCTTCACAATGGCGCAAACACAGGTACTGTTTGTTTTGGGTCAGCCGAACTTGATAAATCGAAGTGTGTGAAAGACTCACAAGATGCCGAGACAACAGATGGAGATCAAAGCCAGCTTCGTACGCAATTTCACATGCAGTCTCCCAAACAGGCAGATCGGTATGATTAAGAGAACGATGTCAGCAATCAAGGAAACAGCTGTAAGATCATTAGCCAACTCTACAATTATGGATTTTCAGCTATCGCAGTAGGATCCAGCTTACCCTGATACAACCAAGTCGCAACGATGGTCACTTCCTGATCAAAACAGTTTCCTGGAGTCTCGGGGCTCCAAACCTTTCTGATTGGCCGGCATTCAAAAAAATAGTCGATGGAGATAAAGATGTCAGAGATGGACAGCCCGGCGATCGTGCCCCAAATGACCCAGAAGTAAGTTTTGTTCGGGGGTACAAGACGTAGGAAGAAAAGGCTTATAGAAAGTCGGACGAGGAAAACGGCGAACAGATTGGTAGGCTCAGCCGCCCAGAGCCACATAAAGGTCTGTGAGATCTGGTTTGAATTCAAAAAGTAAATATGCCTTCCCAATCCGTGATGATAGGCATTCATCAGGAAGGCGTTGGTGACGATCGCTATGAGCTGTTTAACTTTAGTTCTATCTCTTTGACGTAAGACAGGGCATTCAGTAAAGAGAAAAATACTTATCATACCGAAGCAACAAACATAGTCCAGTCATCCCAGCCTGTATTCCGACTGACGAAAATCCGGGTGTACATTCTTAACCATGCGATAAGGACAGCAACCACCGTCATACCGGTTATCCCACCTATGTAATGGTTGCTCAAGATGACGTCTCCATCCGTAGGAGGAATCGATGTAGCAGCACTCATTCTGGTTGATGCTGATCCAATTGAGGTTATTTAAGGCAGCTAGTTGGGGAGATAAAATGCGCGATGGGAAGGGCATCAACAAGCCAAAAATGAGCGTTCTTCGAAGAAGGTGAAATCGCCTTGGAAGCTACGCTCAAATTAATTCCAAGGCTTCTATGTTCACACGGACCCAAAGACCAATCCGGGTATCAACTTCACTGCGCGAGTACAGGAAGAGCTTTACAGCCTCGCTATTAGCTACACTCGAAGGATTGTACATTCGGTAAGAGGACTAGAATAGGCAGTACGATCTCTTGTCTAACCTTTCATTTCCCAATGGTCCGATTGGACCTATGACCTCAACATAGCCAAGCATGGCAGCGCTATCTGCGAGTTCAAACAGGCAACAGCTGTGCCATATGGTTTCACACTACCAGTCTCCGCGAATGGTTGATGAGAATCGATAGAGATTTGCGAAGGATCCATTGAGGGTGGTGTGACAGTAAGAATGGTGTGGTCGCTTCTAACGGTAATCCATCTGGGTGGCCCCACATGCGGTTCCGGACGGATGGGAACGGGTCGAAGCTCCCATGAGCTGTCATGCATGGGCTGACATGGATGTGAACTGAAATGTAGATAAGCTGACGTGTGCATGATGCAGGCTTTGATTGGTGCGGGGAACCGCGGACCTTTTCCGGCTTCTCCACACGCACATACTCACATGTACAGATCTCCTCCAAGTCGTACAGAGCGTGCATTCCTCATTTTGCATATGCACCACTTGAACTCCGCTATCCACGGTGCCAGACCTGAAGTAGTAATCCTTGCTAGGTATCGAATCAACCAGGGGGCTCAGCCGCCCTTATTTCCGTCATACCTGGGGTCTCGGAGGTTATCACTGAGCCGAATTGTTATCGCTTCAAAGCTTGGGGGCTATGCTCTTGAGTGTATGCTATAGGGGTGAATGATTGGCAAAAGCTCGAACGTCAGCAGTCCTTTGATGCTAAGCCCTTTCCTTGTCAACGGTTGAGGTCCTGTTTTAGGCAACTGTAGTCTATCGGTATCGAAAGGACAGCATTTGCAGCCGACACTTTCTTTGCACTTTTGTTTCAAGCAGTATCTCTCGGTCATCGAAATCGCTTTGTTCGTTCCTTTTCACATTCAGCGGTGATTCATAACAATCTACTGTCCCAGAATAGGTACTATCAAGTCGAACAGTATTCCTACTGGACGCTAGCAATAGGTATGGAGATTGCTTCGACAGATCCCTCGATTCACAAACTACTGGACAATGGACGTGCAGAGCCGCCTTATGGATCTCGGCTCTTGCCCAACGTTGTCGATGAGCTCGCAAATACTGATCCAACGAGAGTGTATGCAACAATTCCTCTCTCCTCGGATATCTCGCAGGGTTTTCGCGATGTCACAATGCTCGAAGTTGCTCAGAGTGTCGATCACTTTGCGTTCTGGCTCGAAACTTCCTTCGGCCGAAGCTCATCGTTTGAGACGCTCGCATACATGGGTATACCAGATCTTCGATACGCCATCGTGTTTCTCGCTGCTGTAAAATGTGGTTACAAGGTGAAGAGAAGCGCGAGCATGCAAGATCATTGATTGATAAGACTGACCAATTCAGCTTCTTGTGCCATCTATAAGGAATTCGAATTGGATGAACCTCTCTCTCTTGCAGCAAACCGGATGTGTGAAATTCTTGCACACATTCGAGATGTCTCCAAAGGTCCGAGAATTTCAGGCTGAAAGGGAGAGCCTTCGTGCTATCGCGGTCTCATCTTTAGGTGATATGACCCATCAAGGTAGCAAGCACTATCCATACAAGGCGTCGTTTGAAAAGAATCGCTGGGATCCTGTCCTTATTCTTCACTCTTCCGGCTCAACAGGTGAGCTCCCTCTAGGTGTCGAAACGAGGTAGTGTGGGAGCTCACCTAGCCCTAGGACCACCAAAGCCCATCGAAACCAACCATGCTACTTGGGCGGTTGCGGACAATGATAGAAACCTGCCTCAAGTCAAAGGCCGCAGAACCCAGAGTTACGCA
>JAABUP010005873.1_pt1 | contig 18137 bp, 19 predicted proteins | sample 5559201 | NCBI WGS metagenome assembly JAABUP01 (sample SAMN10711887, study PRJNA513373) | rock metagenome | isolation source: Antarctica rocks | place: Antarctica
AGATGGGGGTTGGGGGTTGTTTGCGGGGAGGGTTTGGGGGCGAGGGCTATGGGAAGGGAGAGATGGGTTCAGTGACCGAGTGGGCTTTTTTGTGTTTGTGTTTGTGTTTGTGCGTGAGGTGGAGGAAAGGAGCGGGGTGGGGTGGTGATGGACCCAACAACAACAACGACACAGTATGTGCGAGCGAGAAGGTTCTGAGGTGTGGCAAGCGGCATGATCAGGGAGACGCGGCGGATGAGTGAGGGTTTCGATCTAACGGACCCGACCTGACCTGACCCACGTCGTGTAGGACAGGGAAAACGATAGCGAGGCGCATGCGAGTCCAGCCGACCGTTTCGTTTCGTTTCGTTTCCTGAGGGAGGGAGGGGGCCCGAGTTTTGTTCCGTGTCGAAGAGCATCTGCCGATCGGGCATCGTCACCGGTTGATATGCTCGTGCATATGGCAAGCAAGCGCCCCTTTGAAAAGAAAAGAAAGAAAAAAAAACCACTTTCCAGAGACTCGCGGTCGATCTTCCGATCCTTCCTGTAGGCTCGGGACATGAGCCGGTCCTCGAGCATACGTGACCTCGTGAGAGGAGAAGGGAAAATTGTCTTGTCTTGCCGCCCGCCCCCATGATCCGAGACCACGATCATCTCGATGACTTTGTCGTGTCGAGGTGGGGTTCCTTCTCGGATGTTTTCCAAGGCCCGACGTGCGGATAGGACTCGGAAGGTGAATCTCCGATCCTATGAGCGTTGGGATTGAAGATTCCGTCCCGACGATCTTGGCATCATCAGCCAATGTTCTCGAGACGGTGATGGCTTTTCGACACGGTTCTTGATCAATCTGCACCGAGCCCGATGAGATACGCTCTTCCCGTTCCCGGGACGTAGATCGGTAAACGCGCAGTTGGGATCCGTGATCGGCCATGATTGTCAACCCACACGAACGCAGACGGCGTGATCGATACTCCGAAGATCTCCCCCGTCGTTCTGAAGAGAAGCCAAGTCTGAAGGAATCCAGCAGCCTCCTCCCGATTTCCTCCATCGTGGTTGTGCATTTGCCAAGAGTTTAGGGGTCCAACATCTTCGCCCTGGATATCTATCGACGGGATCCTTTGTCATCGTCGTCTTCACCTCCCAAGCAAGGCACTCGCACCGGCTTACAAGTACGTTTGACACGCGGGGGGAAAGATGATCCGGTCAGCGTTCATTGTGTGGCGGGTAGGTAAATACAGACCGACATCCCACTAAAGTGTGAAAATGTCAAGCAAAAAGCAGAAGTATCCAACTATCCAGCGAAAGGACTCACCCGATCACCCATGTCAAGTTGACGGAAACGTTGCAACCCTCGTGCAACCGGTCGATGCTACAGACCTTGAGGATCTGATCATCGAGGGGGGGGGGCGCGGGCTGGATGTCTTGCGAGTCGTAGAGCGTGATAAGGGCTCGGGAGGACCGTTGTCGGATATCTGATCCGTGAGCGGTTTTCGCCACTTATGGAAAGGACTGTCGAGATGGACGGCAGCTTTACTGTGAGGTTGTTTGACCCCGACCCGACCCGCCTAAGTGGATTAGACCGGCGTTGTATGCAGCAGCTGGGCTGCCTGATACCTCCAAGTGCCTGTCCGAAGTACAGATGGGTTTGTGTCGTGATGTTCTCAATGAGGAGAGGGAAAGCGGCGTGAGGGTCAAGCAAGGTGTCTTCGAAAAAAGCGGAGGTCATTGAAGCGGAAAGGGCAGCACCGGAAAGCAGAGCACAATCAAAGTATGGGGATGTTGCGGCAAGATCGCTGGTTGGGGTTGAGTTGCATAGGACGGCGAACTACAGAGGCGATATCGTTTCAGATTGCGGGGAGGGCAGCGAAGAAGACGATCTTTGGTGTGTGTCATTGATGTCAAGGGAAGTGTGGAGAGGAATGGTTTTCGCTGACGTTGTTGTTGTTGATGATGATGATGTCTGGCACAACTTTCCAGCCTCATGGAACAGAGGGTTGATAGGTGGAACTTTGTCGGCAGCTGATCCAACTCGTGCGCGTTCCTCGTGCAGAGATACCCCACGACATTGCACTGTGGATCAGTCAGGATTGTCCGGTTGAGATTAACGGCAACATTGACAGGTCCATCAGACATGAACAGTCATAGATTCTTAGACCGAACGAACCCTATATACACCACTTCCCCAATCGTCCTCACCAATCCATCTTGTCCTTGACGTACAAATCCACATACCGATCCACATCCATCCCCTCAATCTTCTTCGCATCTGCACCCAACTTCACCAATTCCTCAACCGTACTGACCGGGAAATGCGGCCCGAGGTGCCTCTTATACTTAGCCATTATCTCCGGTTTCGCTTCCTCCCGCCGCAATCGGTGCCCTAGTGGCGCTTCTACTACCACTTCCTCAAGAACTTGCCCGTCTTCCAGCGTGACTGTTAGCGCGTTGGGAATGGAGCGTAGAGTGGCTTTGTGGTAGTCTTCCGTGAACTTGGGGTCTTCGACGCACTTGATGCGTTTGCGGACGGATTCGACAAGCTCGGAGGTGGCGGCTTCACCACCGTCGGTGTAGTCGGTTGCTTCGAGACGGTTGAAGACGAGCATTGTTGACACCATGTACTGTGAATCACTCATCGTGAGTGATCAGATCAGAGCGACGGAGAGGAAGAAAGAGGAAAAGGAAGAATGCTAACCTGGATGCAATGATCTCGATCGGCGAAATTGTCCATGGGCTTGAATTGTTTGTCGATAATACGGATACAGGCTTCGTGTGTGCGAATGGTGATATCTTTGATGTCTTTTGCGGATTTGCCCTGCTGTTTCAATTGGGCATGAATGTGCTTGGCGGCTTCGATTGCGGTTTGTGAATGGAATTCCGCTGTGGTTCCAAATGTTAGTAGATTCGGGAGCTCCGAGGATAATGATACCCACCAGGATAAGACACCTTGAAGAGGACGTTCTCCATCACGTAACTTCCATACGGTCTCTGGAATTCGAACTTCTTTCCTTTGAACAGAACATCGTAGAAACCCCATATAGGTGCTGAAAGCACAGTCGGAACACCCTGCTCGCCCCGCTGTACCTTCAGTACCAAGTTCACTGCTCTCTGACACGCATCACCAGCAGCCCAAGACTTCCGTGACATAGTATTGGGCGAATGTCTGTACGTCCTCAAACTCTGCCCATCCACCCAAGCCTGAGTGATGGCATCTGCAGTCTGCTTCTCAGACAGACCCATCATTTTAGAGACTACCGCGGCCGTCGCGACCTTGACCAGTACAACGTGATCCAGCCCAACTTTGTTGAAAGAATTTTCCAATGCCAAACACCCCTGGATCTCATGCGCTTTGATCATGCCCTCCAAGACATCTTTAACCTTGAGAACTTTTCCACTGCCTAAATTTCCACCTGCACGATTCGTTCTAGATATCCAGTCGGCGACAGCAAGTATTCCACCAAGATTATCAGATGGATGACCCCACTCAGCGGCAAGCCAGCAGTCGTTGTAGTCCAGCCAGCGGATCATGGCGCCAATATTGAAGGCGCCGTTTACAGGGTCGAGTACGTATGGGGTACCAGGTACCCGCGTGCCATTAGGAACAGTCGTTCCTTCGACGATAGGGCCCAGGAGCTTGGTGCATTCTTTGAAGCGGAGAGCTTCAAGACCGCAGCCGATAGTATCAAGGAAAACGTAGCGGGCCGTGTCATACTACAGGTGATATCAGTCAGTATTACCTGTTCACTTGAGCGGGATGAAGCCCAAGGAAGAAGTCAGAACCTTACAGCAAGGTCCGAGTCGATCTCGTAGTTGTGGATGTAGCTCGCCATATCCTTGATTTCCGGGTCATACTCCCTTGGTCCCGCTGGAGGAGGGGCGGAGTAATTCATGGCTGGCATTGTCGAGAATTGCGCCATTGCTAGCGGTTCTCTACGGAGCACTTGTGATCGCAGCGTACTATTTTTTGCAATTGTTGAGCGTAGACCTGCACTGGAGCAGCTCAAGGAAGGTCTCTGCCGCAGATTCCTAGATGCTGTGCGATAGACGTTGCGGGAGAGAGATGACATGGTTTGCAATTGACGACCAAACGTAGTTTGAGACTTCTCCGAGTGTTTTAGATCTATCAGCTCTGTTCCTGGAAATCATTAGACGTACATTGAAGCTTCAGCAGGAAGGGCTTTCTCGCCGGCTAAGCCCAGGGTAGCTTTGTGGGGGGACCGGGACTTGCCGGGCATTTGAAGGCCTCGGGAGAACATTAATGAGCGCTTCCGGCTTCGGCTTCGGCTCAGCTCAACCAATCAATTGAGGTTGAGCATACATGTAACTTGGTGAGTCCGACTACACAACATATCATCAAAGGAGTCTGAAGATACAAACTCATCCAAATTCCAATGTTTCCCTGTCTATCCTTTCTGGTTGCTACATGGAATAACAGACGGTGTAAGACCCGTGAGGATTATGTCGCGAGAGCATGATAGGAGAGTTATGTCTATGGGCTCCCGATCTTTGAGCCCTTGAACAACGCACTGCCTGCATGGACTTTGCTACAGCCTGTCAGAACTGTCTGAGAGCTTCTGTGTCTGGTGACTTTCATACTCGGAGCGTTTCACGATGTGAAGGTGCCCATGACTCCGTGATCCATTTTCTCACCAGATCATGATTGTCCATCGCTCCCAGCTAGTCTTCTTTACGCCGATAGCTTGGTATGAACCATTCTCTGTTCTTCTCTGACTTAAAAGTTATTGTCGACCAGACAAAGGAGCCGATCTATTTTTGGAACTCTTACAATGGCCTTGGCAATATCAAAGACTATTTCTTTATCTATAACAACCAGAGACAATAACAAAGAGGATATCCCTCTTATATCAAGATCCCGATCATAATTATCGATACGGCGACATTCTAAAACTACGTTCCCAACCTATCTTTACTAAATACACAACATTTATATAATTGATTTACTCACAACCCCTTTAACACAATGTTTTTTTGGCCATGGAAGGGAAAAGATCACAAGCTGGTCAGGAAGGCCGTGGGCGGCGGCTCCGGTATCATCAAAGCAGGACCAAAGAACCTTGGGAAGAAGACTCCCAAAGGTCATATCGGGAAATTGCCAGGGAAGACCCCGTCCAATACTGAGCGAAGAAAGGCTTATCTCAACGCACTCTCGAGATACATAGTAGCAGCCGCTGATTTCGGCCAACTCGACAGACCAGATGAGCCTTTTGTCAATTTCGGCTCGACAGACATTGAAGACGATACCTGGCATATCACAAGGGTTCCAGAGGGACCACAGACTCATCTTGTCCTTGCTAAGTCTGAACCACATAGAGGCGCTAACTTCTCCAGAAATAGTAGCAATCGGCTAATGCAACAGATATATGAGGATCTTCATGAAGTCTCGTTCAACGGACTAATACGATATACCATAGATCTCAATCCACAATTACCTCAAGGCAAGAACGTAGTAAGTCAACAGTTGGTCCCTCTACTGTGTGCCCTAGCTGACAGTTTAGAGTCTTGCAGATTTGACGACATACTCGATTCAAACAACTCTCACAACCCGGACGAAGGAGATGATGTCGGTAATTGGTAAGTACCCTAGATTATGCCTTGCAAAATCTGTTCTCTGCTAACACGCAGCTAGAAAACGCACGGCTACATCAGCAGTACACAGCGCTGGGTGAGCAATACGAGCAGCAGTTTTTACGCGACTGTGAAGCCTCAGTCCATACACTGAGAAATGCTCCCGATCAACACCGAAGAGTGGAATCTCTTGCCTTTAGAGAAACGAGAAAGAGGACGCGCTATGGCAACTTTGCCGCAGATCATGGATGGATGATGCTAAGTATTGTAGCAAATTCGGTGGCGTTCCGCTATGCCTGTCATTCTCTTGACAACGACTCATGGGTAGACCTCAATCGCGCCATCACCAACAATGCGCGAAGCATTGAGATGTTTGCCAAGGTGAGAGGCCTCAATTGGAGAGCAGCGCTGACAAAGGAGCCACACATTGGAACGTCGCTGACGGACGCCGAAATAAGGAGTACCTTGAACGTTTCGGCCGACCATCCGCACAACTGGTCTCTACCGGAGGAGGGTGACCCCCAGCGGCCTCGACACCAAGGACACGACCAAATCAACGTTTCGGCAAACATCTATAACGCCGCTATCCTCGCGTCAGGCCCCAAACCAGTTGACTGGCCACAAGGATGGCCTTTCCCTAATAATCCCACGATCCGCCGCTCTGCTGATGGACCATGCCACCGCTGCGGTTCCCACGGCACCTGCACCTGCAGCATCGAAACCTCAATCCTCCATCCTCTCGTCGAATTGACCACCTACCCCGGCCGCGGTAACGGCATTCGCGCTTTGCAAGCAATTCCAGCCGGTGCCGTCATCGGCGAGTACGTGGGCGAGCTCTATCCCCTCGACTCCCAGCTGGATCCCACCTACAATCTGGAGTTTGCTTGTGCCGAGGGCCCGCTGTGCCAAATTCAATGCAGACGCTACGGCGGCTGGACGCGGTATATGAACCACTCCTGCAACCCGGCTGCGATCTTCCTGTCTTTCACCATTGGCAACAGAGTCCGCATGTGCGTACAAACAATCCGTAAGATTGGTATCTTCGAAGAAATCACTGTGGATTATGGCACCACCTATTGGAATGAAAGGCAATTTTGCCAGTGCAGAGAGCCTGATTGCAAATATAATACGGTAGAGAAGATTCGGGCTGTGAGGTCATATGATACCCAGAGAGCGAGACAGGAGTTCATCGCGCATACGGAACAGGGAAGGAAAAGGAGGAGGCTGGACCAGTGACCGGTAAGTCGTTTCATGATCGTTTTGTGTGATAAGGCTGTCGTTTGCTTTTGAGTTTTCGGCGTACCACTGTTTTTGCTTGGCATAGCTGCTGGCGGCATCTTCCCTTTCTTCGAGACGCATCATAGGCACGGCGCTTCAGGAGTGATGACCTTGTCAAAGCTGAGGAACTAACGATCGGTATATGAATCTATGCGCGAGGCTCAACGCCTGCGAACTTCGCCAAGGTCAAATCAAGCTAGATCTATATAAAGCAAGCAAGATCTATAGTTTCCAAAGCATTGATCAAGGACGCTCGTGAAGCTCTACGCATGAAATCTGTCTAGCCCAGGGACTAATTGGACCTTTCCGAGATCGTGAGGCAGCCGACGAAATCAGTGAAGGTAGCTTCACCGAGCGAAGTTCGCAGGCGCCTCCGTAGGTGGCCCTTCCGGTGTAACATATGCCTATAAAACAGAGCTTCAGCATCTCCTTCCAATCCCTTATCCCAGCCTACAAGTAGGAGCAAAGACAAACCTTAGTCATCCCACCATCCACTACGAAATCTGTCCCATTGACGAAGCTGCTTTCATCGCTGGCAAGGAAGAGCACCGCTTGCGCTTGCTCGATGGCTTCGCCGAAGCGGCCGGAAGGGAGATGGATCTCACGGCGGTGGCGCTTAACTGGATCGTCGCCAAGCCAGTCTTGGAGGAGTGCTGTACTATAGGTTCACTATCAGCGAAATCTTCGCGAATGGACGGAGGAAAGGGCGAAGGCTACGAGGCAGAGGAGAGGTGTAAAAGGGAATGCTCACTTCAGCGGAGCCGGACAAAGCGAATTGAACCTAAACCCCTCCCTCGCATGCACAATCGCCAACTCCCTCGTCATCGCCAACACCGCTCCCTTGCTCGCCGTATATGCCAACTGCGGCGTCGCGCTTCCCACCAACGCCACCACGCTCGCAGTATTGATGATACTCCCTCTCTTCTTGCCGTGCCGTCGCAGGGCCAGCACAGCGTGCTTGCTGCCGTACCACACACCTTTGACGTTGATGTTCTGCGTCAGATCCCAGATCTTCTCTGGCGTCTCAATGACGTCCGCGTCATCGGCATGCATGATGCCGGCGTTGTTGAAGATGATGTCGACGCCCCCCCAGGCGTCGAGGTGCGCGACCATGGCCGAGACGTCGGAGTCTTTGGTCACGTCACACTTTATCGTCTCGACTTTTTGTGCGCAGGGCACTATTTCTTTCACTTTGGCGACGGCTTTGGCGAGGGCGGGCTCGGAAATGTCCGCCATTAGAACGGAGGCGCCCTCGCGAGCGAAGAGGATGGTGGTTTCCAGGCCGATGCCACTGGGGTGGTTAGAAAGCTACCGCCAAAGTGGGCAGATTTGCTAATGGTGACTGTCGTAGAACTCGGCGAGTGAAAGCGAATAAAGACAATTCATAAGGACGGTGCTCGCCGCATATAGAAACGCCCACCGAAGGCTCATCCGAAGTGGAGAGCAGGTAAGAGAGCAGACGTTGGAAAGTATGTAGAGCACGTAGCTGAAGAAGTTCAAAGACCACATGCATTGATTTCAAAGAAACCCATGGCAAGTGCTACAACAATGATAACGCGTTACAAGAGATATTGGAAGAGCAAGAGACTGACACGAGACTAACTAAAGGAGTCGGAAAGAAACAGGCCACTTTCACTGAAATGGCCATTCTATCAGAGAGAACACGTCTGCGACTTACCCTGCTGCTCCAGTGATGATGGCGTTTTTGCCTTGGAGACGACCTTGGTGGACATTGATTCCCATCTTGATGACGTGTTGCTAACCAGTAGGAGCTCGACTGTTTCGGAGAGGTTGAACTCTCGGCTGATCAATGTCAGTCCAAGCTCACGATGGTAAAGCCTCATCGTCGCCGAGCCATGACCAATGCATCATTGTTTGATATTGAATATCTCGCGTAAACAGACAAATCCGTTGCATAGAATGCTTGTAATGCAGATCATCTGGTTACTTACTTTTTTTTCGGTTCCTCACGCAAGCTTGAGAGGAAACGTGTGACACAGGCTTTGGACTGTTGAAGTCCTAGGGTTCTACTGGCACACAGAGAGAAGAGAAAGTTAAGGTGGATTGGAGTGACTCCCACCTTAGGAATTATCTTACTTCATCTTGCCTTAGCTCTGCCGAACGATGACGCTTGGCGGGTCCGCCCTGAGTGCTAACACACTTGAAGCTTAGTGTCTTGCTGCAATAATTCTGTCATACACCGTCTTCTCAATGTAAAGTTCGCTGTTCAGCAACTACATTTTGTGAGCATTATAATGAAGTAGAAAGATCTCACAAATCAGATGAATCATATGGCAAACATATAATTAATCTCTTATGAACGTCATAAAATACTCAATGAAGAGTCAGAAATTAGGTGTCCCTCGGCGGCGCGACACTAGGCCTCAACGCTCAGGGCGGACCCGGCTTGGCTTGGCGATAGCGCAAGTCGTCGAGAGAACTTCATCTCTGTGCGACAACGACCTTCCCTTCAACAGTGGAGGACGTCATGAATCACTCCCACATACGAAAGGCAGTCCAATCTGCAGAAGCAAAGCAGAGCTACTGAAGTTTCGGACTCTACGTTCTTGTCCGAACTCCTTGATAAGAGCTACTTAGCAGCTCCAGCCCGCCTGCGAAGCCCCAATTCACCATGGCTGCCGAGGAAATCACCATTAAGTCTCTTCCAGAGCTTCTGAAGAATGACACCAAAGTTAAGGTCGCCGGGATCGACGTTGATGGCATTCTTCGTGGCAAATTGATGGCCAAAAAGAAATTCCTCTCCATAGCCAGCGACGGCTTTGGATTCTGCTCCGTGATCTTTGGATGGGACATGCACGACCAGACATACTTCAAAGAACTCAAGATCAGTAATAAGGAGAATGGTTACAGGGACATCATTGCAGTCCCGGACCTGGCCACTTTCAGGAGGATACCATGGGAAGATGACGTGCCCTTTTTCTTGGTTAGCTTTTTCGATCCGGATACGAAGAAGCCAGTAAGTGCGTGTCCACGAGGACTATTGAAGATGGCAGTGGATAGGCTGGAGGATAAGGGCTTTGGTGCTATGGCTGGTGGTAAGCGTTCGTTGAGTCGTTCAACTTGGAGGGGTTGATTTCGTTGGGTCCGCCTTTGTGGTCGCTCATGGGAAAGCTGCTGTGCTAACGATCATATGATCTTTCCAGCTGAGTATGAGTTCTATCAATTTCGAGCGCCAGCCAGTTCCGATGTATCCACCACCGAGCGCAATTCTTCCTCGACGGCGACCTTCCTCAAGGAGAACCCGGTCAATTCTCTCCCACCGTTGACGGAAGGCATGTTCGGCTACAGTCTAACGAGACCAGTGCACAATCAAGATTACTATTATGGCATATTTGACGCTTGTGAGAAGTTCAACTGTGGGATTGAGGGGTGGCATACCGAAAGTGGTCCTGGGGTGTTTGAGGCTGTATGTGTGCCTCACCTTGTACTAGAACCAAGACATTGCTACATGCAGAGCGGCTGACCACGGTTTCTTTTCAGGCATTGGAGTTCGGCGAGATCAAACAGATGGCAGACAATGCCGGCCTCTTCAAGTTGGTAATCCGCGTCCCCTCGACTAGACAACCTCTCCTACTCGCTCTTCGCTAACGCCGGCAACCTCCAGATATGTGGTGAAGTCGATGGGTAGCAAGTTTGGTATAACTCCTTGCTTCATGGCGAAACCCCGAGAAGGTTTACCAGGCAACTCCGGTCACATGCACGTCTCCATTGTTGACAAATCTGGCAAGAACCTCTTCTACCGTGGTTCGAAGGACGCCAACCCTGAATACCCTGATCTGGCTCATCTCTCTGACATGGGTCGACACTTCCTAGCAGGTTTACTAGATGGCCTTCCAGACATCATGCCGATAGTGGCGCCGACCGTGAACTCTTACAAGCGGCTTGTAGAAAACTTTTGGGCTCCGGTCACCGTATCGTGGGGCTTGGAGCACCGCGCAGCTTCCATCCGGCTGATCGCACCTCCCACATCCAGTCCAAAGGCCACAAGATTCGAAATTCGTGTCCCTGGTGCTGATGCGAATCCGTTCTATGTGCTGGCTGCCATCTTAGCGCTCGGGTGGAGGGGCGTAGAAAAAAAGATGAAGATTGAAGTGGCCCCGCTAGGCAAGGGCGAAGAAGTTGGAGGGGAGTCTGACAAGGGTCTGAGGCTGGCGAAGTCCCTTAAGGAGGCAAATGCAAGGTTCATGAGGAAGGAGAGTGTAGCAAGGGAGGTGTTTGGCGATGAGTTTGTCGAGCATTTTGGCGGGACTAGGGACCATGAGACTAGAGTCTGGGATGAGGCTGTTACTGATTGGTGTGTGCTTCCTCTCTATACTCACAGCTTGATGATGAACACTGACAGTTGCTTGATAGGGAGGTTAGAAGATACATCGAGACTGTTTGATGGAAACGATCATGTTTCACTGTCTCCATCAAAATACTTGAACAGGCAGATGAATGTTATTTCGCGCCGTATAGCAAGCTCTGAACCTCTCAACCCTCCATGAATCGATGTGAGGCGTGACTTGTACACCCACATAACCGGGGTGCTGTCGATACCCTAGTCCAACCCCAGGGAGAGTTGGAGGAAACGCGGACCGGTTGCGCAGACCCTGGTCTGGATCACCTAGTACACGGGACTGCATACGTCAATTGTTTCAAAACTTGCATTCCATCAGTGCCCCGCTGACAGAGTCTTTCGGGTTGGCGTAGTCGGGAAATGGCATATTGACATGGCCGCGGCCAAGTTGGCTTGCACATCCGAATCTCAACGGGGCAGCGTTGATTGATTGAAAGAACGTTACCGTTGCATCATTCTACCGTCACAGGCAGTTCTTCGAGCAGACGAATATCACTTCATACAGATCCTTTCTCCTGAGTTGGACACAGGAAATATCCCTAGGGTACTCTTTAATGGAGATGCAGGTGGTGAGCACAAGCGCCAACAGCAGAGGCTTTGTCGATTGACGACAAAGAGGTATACGTAAGCATTCCGGATACTTGCACAATAATGAAGGTTGTATACGAGGACAAAGAGGATTTACCACAGCGTGCATTGTGTTCAGTAGACGGGATTAGCCTAGGGAGACTCAGTCTGCCGCTTCATTGTGCTTTGATACATTCAGTTATTAGGGCCGAGCGGCTTCATTACCCTCTAAACACATATCACCTTTAAGGAAGTAACTCGATTGGAACTGCCACAGATATGATTGCATTACTGTATTCGGTTTACATGTAGTTGCGTGTACTTCGATGACGTCTGAACCCCACCACCAAAATGCCCCTCCACAACCCTCAAATGCCGTTAAATCCGAGTTGATTTCATTACATCTCGAAAACACATGAGATACCAAGCCTTTGTATCTTTTCGAAGACCTTCTTCGATCCTATTTCCAACTGTCTCAAGACCCGGTCCAATCGCTAGAAGATACATATACGAGATGGCGCAACACGGTCACAGCGAGGTATGGATAACCAAAACATTTTGAAATGCCAGTCGGTCTGTGCTGATTGAATAGGCTTGCTGCAGCATTCCTCCTGTCGTTGCCAAGGGTTATCAGACCAAAGGCAAATATATTGAGATTGATGGCATGAAGACTTGTACGTTCCATGTTCTTAAGGGGTCAATCTTTGGAAGGCATCGGATTGATACATCATCTCTGCCACAGACGCGACTGGCCCTTCCTCCGCGAAACAAGCTATCCTAATCATCTATGACATCTTCGGCTTCTGCGAACAGACACTCCAAGGTGCCGACATCCTCGCACACTCCGACAAAGAGCACCAGTACCAAGTCTTCGTCCCGGATTTCTTCTTCGGCAAGCCAGCCGACCATTCTTGGTATCCTCCGGACACCAAGGAGAAAGGCGAGAAGCTTGGAGCTTTCTTCCAGGGTCCAGCTGCACCACCGAAGACAGCGGAGAAGATTCCAAAAGTCGTGAAGGAGATTGAGGACAAGACGGGCGGCAATATCAGCACATGGGGTGGGTTGGGGATGTGCTGGGGCGGCAAGGTGCGGCAAGGTGCTTTGGTATCGACTCGGCCACGGACTGAACATGCTGATTGGGGTCGTCCTAGATCGTGTCCCTTACTTCGCAGTCCGGAACACCTTTCAAAGCTGTCGCAGCAGTTCACCCAGCTATGGTCGATCCGAACGATGCAAAAGGCATTACGGTCCCAATCTGTATGCTTCCTTCCAAGGACGAAGACCCTAAAGCTGTTGAGGCTTTCAAGAATGAGTTGAAGGTCAAACACCACATCGAGACTTTCCATGATCAAGTACACGGATGGATGGCTGCTCGGTGAGGCGAGAAGCGACGTAACATTAAACTGTGATCCGCTGATGCAGTATACAGGGGTAATCTCGAAGATTCGAGAGTCAAAGAGGAATATGAGCGTGGTTACAAAACGCTATTGAACTTCTACCATGAGTACCTGTGAGGCCATAAGGTTCGTTCAGCGTTTGGTTTCTTACTTTGGTAATGTTCCTGCAAAAATTTCGGCCCGCTGACCGTGTAACTGCACAGGACGAGCAGCGCTCCTTCGAAGATTTGAAGGTAGGTTGAGTGGAATCTCTTCGTCAAGATGTCGCCTCTTCAGGAATCAAATTTCTTTTCTCACCACGAGAACATACCAGTTAGCAGAAGCATCAGTGACTTGCGAAGCAACAATATCTCCTTGATCTTCTTCTACACGATTCAAGAGCATGTTGTAAGCTCTTTCGGAAACCTAGACAATGGACTGAAGGGACGGCTTCTACTCTATAACTGTTTCAGAAGCTAGCTTGGTGTAGTTGCTGCTGAAAGTTGTGGTGGGGCCGTAAAGCGGCCGAAAATTCGTCGGTGGCCCTCTCCCATATGGAAATAGTCACGTGGAAACCGGTTCCGTGGGATAACGCTGCAAATCTGACAGATCTGATCAGCCTCGACGGCCCATACTGCATGCTGAAGTGATGAAAGCCGGTCTCGTGGGGGCAAGGATGCTCTCCGAAGCCACTGGCTTGGAGCAAGGCCGTGCATAGATTGGTGGGGGCCAAAGATGGGTTCTGTAGCCCTGCGGCCCCTGCCAGCATACGATAACAACCCAAGCCTTCGATGTTCCCGGCAAAGTGGGCGCCAAATCGCACCTTGCAACCTACATGTACTCAGGGGAGTACCTACGGTTGTGTATGCACGTAAGACAAACTTTGCTGCACGTTCCGGTTTCTCGGAAATAACTTCGAACGACCTCTTCCCCAATAATGAGAGCAGATGGCAGCGTTTGGATCAGCGAACCTAAGAGATTGACTTGTTCGATAAGACCTCTTCTCATGTTCGGATGTTGTTCAAGGTTTGGAGATTAGATCGATGTCAAAACCCCGTATTTGGTGAACTCACCTGGTTGAAATGGAAGAAGACCGAGGAAGTCGTGTCAGCCCACTCGTACCTCCGTATCACCATCGTGGGTCGGACGATCCCCGAAATGCGAAAATCGTACCTCATGAAAGAATCGGTTCTGACGTATCCCGATATTAGAAAGCAGGACACCTCTGGCTGCGTTCAATCCTTCAGTCCCTGCGCCCTTCTCGTTCACATTTGAACCTCGGTCATGATATCCTTGCGCCTTTTTTTAACCCAACCATATTTCGCTGTCTCTGTGTCAGTGGGAGGGTAGGGCTGATGGCACTGAGCAAGGCTGCCAAAAAGAGTGATTTACTTGAAATAGGGCCAGCCACCATCTTGATTAGGAACCTTTATGCGTCCTTTTGGGCTCTTCTTATTGGCCTGCGAGGAAGACCAGATTTAATTAGCTGCTATTCTTGGACTGCGACCCCTTTAGGGACTAGTGAGCCTGCATGATGAACGCTAACTGAGCGCACCTAAGCCTCGATCAATCTGACCTCGACAACAACTTAGCATAGTAACGGCTTCACAGAGATTTCGTCCGCGTACTGCTCGGTCTAATGGCCGTTCAAAGAAGTCTACGTGATTAGCACATTGGCTGAATATAGACACGATGTCTACTGTGGCCAGCTCGCAGGTCTTTTGCATTAGCCATAATGTCTCGTACTCACTAGAACAGCACTACCAGATTCACATGGCTTTGCTCAGCCTTTGGATTAGCCTCTTAAGGATGATAACCTGGGCCATGTTAGCTGGACCAAGCTTATGCAACTACCTAGTCTCTAATGACATCTATCTCACCTCAGGGCATGGCTGGCTCTCGGAACGTCCTTGGCCTCTTTCGACTGTTGCTCGACCGCGGCAAAAGGAAGACTATGTCTGGCTGTATGCTGACGACGTCGGTTATGGCTATCTGACAGAGTCTCATTGACTGGGATCGCACTCTCCGATGAGAGTGACCAAGGTGGGCTCGGGCCAAGTCTCACTCAAAATCCTCCTCAGCCCTAGGTAATCTGATACGGCATGATTACAAGCTTCTCTCTCCGCCCCAATCGCCTGCAAAGAAAGCATTCCAGGTCGTTCGAAGCTCTTCTTCCAAGCCTCTGTTCAATCTTTCGTGACAGCGATTCTCAATCTTACTCGTGCGGCCTTTCTCTTTGGGCCAATTGCAGTTCTTTTACCTCTGGGTTAGGTTACGCCTTGTTGACCAGAGCAGCAATTCGAATCTTTCTGCCCCTTCAGTATCTATATAACCCCTCTGAGCTTCCTCAGGTTGACATGATTCCATATCCAACCGATAAACAACTTCCAACGATAACAGTGAGACGAACAATCACTACAGCAAAGCACGAGGCCAATTGAAAACTACCTTATAGTATCGGGCCAAGGAACACCAACAGTCAGGGCAGAAATCATCACCAACGTCCAGAAGAGCTTCTCTTAAAAGCCGACCATCTCACGCAAGCCGCTGACCTACGCAGCACAGACCTCAAACGTACCGGTAGACATCCACTTACAACTCATCGAAGTAGATTCCGCAGATTTACTAGCCTGCACAGAAAGAGTGAATCATATCAGGTCCTGGTGTACCGCCCTTGACAATGTCTACCTATTCATCTTCCTCTCAAGACGATGCGGTCTACAGCACTCCGGGACCAAAGCAGTACCGGCTTGTCACACCAGGAATGCAGAGTGATCCCAGAAGCATGAGTCAAGTCAGTCCAGGATTCATATTTGTAAATTTTAAGTCTACGGATGCTTTCCGCGGTTGCATTTTACCCTTGCATTAACGTCATCCATTTTTTCCTAATCTCATATATGGGGGTACTTTCATATGGTGCGATGTTGCATTACATTTACCCACTTCGAGTTTAGCTTTGCGGTAGTGCTGACCCCGTGTTCTTCTAGAATGACAAAGATCAGCTTATACACTCCTTACGGACCCACCGGGTCAACACTCTGACAGAACTGCGCCGGATTGAAAAGATTTTCGCCTACCTTGATTCGGCAGAAGTCACAGAGCCAATGACCAGCGCCTGGGCGCATTACGTCAACTCCAACAACCTCCTCAGCGAGCTGCGCGGCCTTACTAGAAACTACCCGTTCAGCTCCGAATGCCTGGACGAAGCGAAATGGCAAGTCATTGGAGATCCTGCAAGTACCAGGAGCTGGAACTATTGCTGGCTCGTACTTACAAAGATCCAAACTGAGTACATTAATCTCCGATGTCATCTTCGATAGGCGGCTCTGTATGCTGACGGCAGACTAGACGGTTGATCCAGAAACACGCACGCTTGTTGGCCGCCAAGCCAGCCATGTGGGGAGGTAGAGCCCCCACGGCGGCTGGCGTCGATCAGCTAGCTGCTGCATGTGTCAATGAGTGGAACCGGGCGCTCGGGCAGATGCTCAGGCACTGGGATTCACCTCCGAGTACGACAGGTCGGTAGTACAACGGAAGGATTCCAGCAGCCTGGACCTCGGACCCCACCGACTGTCAGATGTTGCAATCACTTGTTCAATATCGCATTGACACGCGTGCGTCAGGGATCTTGACACTGTACAACTATGTTTCCATCTCAAACTTGCATTACTCCTTCCATTATAGACAGCTTTACTTGCAAGTCACGTCTTTCCTTTGTCTTCTTCAGCATATCACTACACCACTTGTATTCAACTTTCTTTTGTCGCTTTGTTATTAGACGGGCAGCATATCACTAGACCACTTGTACTTTTCTTTTCTCTTATTGTTTCATTATCAGACGAGCAGCATATCACTAGACCACTTCTACTTTTCTTTTCTCTTATTGTTTGATTATCAGACGGGCAGCATATCACTAGATGACTTGTATTCCTCTTCTCTCTTATTGCTTCATTATTAGACCGTCTCCATGTAAACTACTTCTATACCCTCCCATCTGGGAAGAAACAACGTAACAAATGAAAACCAACCCATCAATACATGAAATCTCCGCGCGTGCAAACATATGCCCAAATCTATATCTCCATATTCCCATCTGACCCTCACTTGATTTGCCAGAATATCCACCCCCGCAACACCAGAGCAGAAAATTGCTCACCCATCACAAACACCGTGCATTTGTATCTATCTGTAAGCCGAAGAAACCTATCACCCATCACGCCCGCACCTTCCATCTTTTCCCCCAAGATATTCACCCTAACCATAACCATAACTATAACTATAACCATCATAGTCCGTACTCGTGGTTTCCGAGTCGTAAATGAATTGCCGACGCTCGACGATCGAGCACAAGCACCAGATATGTATGTACGGACATGCCCACAACGACTCATCATCGAGCCGCAATTTCGAAAGATCCGCACGCATGTGGATGCTTAGCCGTAGATCTGAATACTTGTAGAGTACACGTGGAGTCGATGTGCGCTGTGTCTGTGGAGTCTGCTGGGAACATTGATTGGATCGGCGATCATGGATGGCGTAGAATGATACCTACTTCGTAATAATGTCGTAGGGTGAAGCAGGGTACATAAGGTAAGGTATTTGTACATAAGGTGAGGTAAAGCAAGACAAGCCAAGCCAGGTTTTTTCCTACCTACCAGCCCGACACGACGCAACCCAACCCAACCCAACACACAACATGATCCCGTCAAAAAAACTCTAACTTACTACAATAGTCCTCATGCTCGTACTCGAACGAGTCGGTGAGTTACATAGCTTTCCCGCACCACACCACTCCACCGAGTCCCTTTTCCACAACGACAACAACAGAAAGAGAGAAAGTACAGAAAAGAAAAGAGAAAGGAAAGGAAGAGCAAGGAAGAGCAATAGAGGATCGGAGATGGGAATTTGAGGCGGGTGAAAGGGGAAGGGACGGCTGATCGATTGATGCATCTGCAGAGATAATCGGGTTACGGGTTTGTTGGTGTCGGGTTAAG
>JAABUP010005874.1_pt1 | contig 18130 bp, 18 predicted proteins | sample 5559201 | NCBI WGS metagenome assembly JAABUP01 (sample SAMN10711887, study PRJNA513373) | rock metagenome | isolation source: Antarctica rocks | place: Antarctica
TAGCGCGTCTGCATGCTTTCCATACTACGCACCTACAGCCCTCTCTTGTGGAAGGCATGCTCTGTGCAAAGGGCGCGGGCCAGCAGGGCACGCGTGCTGGCGCACAGTGTCAGTGCCCTCTGCGTGAGAGGCTGCACGCTTCGGCAGGCCCTGCTGTCTCTTTGCGACCATGCACAGCGCATCATGAGGCATCAGCATGTCAGACGGGTTCGCGCCCCGTGCGGCGCACGCGCGCACCGGCCCGCACTGCCCGAAGAAGGATGAGAGCAGGTACATCGCCTGGCGCGCGCGCATTGCGCTGAATGGCCTGAGGCGGAGCTGCTGCGGCGCTGGGCCTGGGGTAGATCAGCCGCAAGTGACCCCGGCCTCAAGTGGCCCTTGCAGGCGGTACGGCGGTACACCAGCCATTGATACCCCGCTTTGTCAGCGGGGTCCACCCTGCTGACAAGGCCAGCACCGAATGGTGTGGGACCTCTGTGAGGCCGGGCGGCTGCACGGGGACTCGCTTACGCACCTGGAAAGCGCGGATGCCGGGCGGCTGCACCAGGGCGCCGTAGCCAGCCGCGCACGCCGCGAAGGCCGCAGCCACCAGCACAAAGCCCATGATCTGCGCCGTGCGCGCCGCAAAGAGCCGAAGCTTAGGAAGCCAGACATGCATTACATGGATAGGCGCATGAAGAGAGCGCTGGCGCTGCGGCCGCATGACCCGCAGACACGCATAACGTGCATTTGTACACTGCACTGCTTTTACAGCACATATGGCCACACCTCGTGCTCAAGCATGCGACCACGCTGCCCGCGGTCACCTCCCAGGCTGCAAGCATGAATGCAATCCCTGGAGTTGTATTTGGTTGCCCTTGGTATTGCGGGCATGTGCGGTGTCAGTGCTGTCCAGGACCCCCTCCAGGCACAGCAGCACAACAGGGCTCCAGCGCACAACGGCGTACCTGCAAGCGTACGCGGCCCCTGCGGCCCCAGAGCGGCGCGATTGGTCAATGACGTGGCACAGCCGCAGGCGCGATGCAGAGCGGCAACTGCAGGGACAGAGGAGGCCGGGCGCACATCCAGGGGCGATCGATGGTGAGCGCCGCCGCGTAGTAGCCCACCTGCAGGAGACGCATGCGTGTGATGCAGTAGGCGGTGCTTCCCATGTCCATGTGTGTGCTCTTCATTTACCCAAGGAGAGCGCTATCCCACAAGGTGCCTGAGATCCCTAGCTGGGATGTGATGAAGTGGGCAGTGTCTTTCTTCCCCCTGCCCCGTCCTTGTGAGTCGCACAGGGCCTGGGACCATAAGGACTGCTCCCAGTGGCAGCCAGCGCAGGGAAAGCACCGGCATGCTGTGCGACTCTATCCTCACCCTGTCTCTTCCTGGGAGCCTGACACATCTGACAGACCCGCACGCTATGCAGGCGGCAGACATGCGCGCAACGCGGGCGAGCCCGGGCGGACCAGCGCCACGAGCGAGTTGAGCAGCGTCCACAGCAGGCCGGTCAGGATGGAGGCGCCGGGCGCGATGACGGCGATGAACGCGGACTGGAACAGCTTGTTCCCGTAGAAGGACACGTCCCTGCGCCGGCGCGCGCGCTGCGGGTCAGCTGAGGCGCCTGCTCCGCTGCGGAGGTGCTCCCGTGCAGCGCGCTGCTCCGGGGCTTGCGTGCCAGCATCTGAACATTCTAAATCGTGTCACAACCTCGTCGCCCCGGATGAAGACCGGCCGCGTCCTGCACCAGCAGCTTCATGTTCTATTGCCCAATGGCGTGGAAGCCCCTTATATCATCAACAAACACAGCGCATGGGCATACAAGTACTGCCATGTTTGCTGTGGGCAGTCTGATGTGCAGCAATGTCCCACTGCTTCTCCAAGCCCCAAGCGCTTTGCATGTGGTCGCGACCACTGCACGGCATCAGGCCGGCGGTGCGCCCCTGCACCCGCCCTCAGCGCACCAGAGTAACCAGGCGCCCGCGGTGCCGAGCAGGCGGTGCCAGTAATGCCGCACCAGCAGCCCGCGCTCACGCCACGCCGCCTGCGGGGCGGCACGCCTCTGCTATGTGCCTGTTGCGAGACCTTCTGCGTCCGCGCAGTCCGCTCGAAGGTCCCGCAACGGGCACATGTGCGCCGTGCGCTGTAGCCAGCCTCGGCCGCATGCGAACAGCGGGCCCGCTGCAGCGGCGCGCCTCTTGCCGCTCGCCGCGCCGCTCCCACAGCGCGGACTCGCGCGCGCACAGCAGGCGGTACGCAGCCATGCCGGCCAGCGGCGCCAGGCCCGCGGCGAACGACAGGCGCCACACGGCCGCCAGCGCGCCGCGGTCGTACTCCCGGGTCGTCTGGCCGAAGCCCGCCAGCAGGATGCAGATGACGGCCGTGTTCACCAGGTTTCCCCAGCCCTGCCGCGCAGAGAGGCATCAGCATACCTCGCGCCAGACCGCATTGTCACACCAGACCGGCCATCGCGAGACCGGCTGACGGTACACCACGCCAGGCTGGCCGTCACGGCGCCGGTCGGGGGCCGGCGCCTGGCGGCGGGCGCGCGGGGCCGGGCGCGGCGCGGGCGCGGGCGCAGGCCGGGGCCGGCGCGCGCGCGCCTGCATGGCAAAGGTGCAGACGACCAGCTGGCCGCGCCGCGCGCGCGCGCCCTCGTCCGCCTCGGCGCGCTCGGCGGCCGAGGCGGCCGCCAGCGGGTACTCGCCGCCGACGCCGTAGCCGTAGACGAACTGCCGGGCGGCCGCGGCAACCCGGCAGAGTCAGCGCGGGCTGCCGCGCTGCGCTGGCCGCCCATCTTGCTGAATTGCAAAGCCGCAAAAGCTCAGCCAGTATATGCACACCAACTGCACACGCCTGTGCAGCCAGCCGCCCAGCCTGGTATGCGCAACCTTAGCATCGTTAGGGTTGAAACCCGAGGCGTCTGCGAGCATGAGTGGGTGCACCAAGTGGACAGCCGTCACCAATGCGCGTAAAGCGGGCCTTGCAGAGTGGCGGGAGCCGTCTGGCGCCTGCCAGCACCTGCGCCAGGCTGAACATGAGCGCCCAGGCGGCGGGCGAGGGCCCGGCCGAGCAAGTGAGCAGCACGCCGCCGGCCAGCATGAACGCGGCCGTCGCGAGCGAGCCCGCGCGGCGGCCGACGCGGTCCGCGACCGCGCCCAGTGACAGCATGCCCAGCATGATGCCGGCCACCTGCGCGCGCGCGCTGGTGCATCCATCATATTGACCGCAGCCGCGCTAGAGAGCCCAGTGTGCCGCGCACTGCATGCGCCGTCAGCCTGCAGCGTGCCAGAGTGGTGCAGCAAAGCAGTCAAGACAGAGTTTACAGGCAGCCGCATGCAGGATACTGCATAACATCATGCTGTTGCAAGTGGTCGACCACGTACAAGACAGCCTGCCTGCACGCACTGGTACCTCCGCGCCTGAGTGTATGTCTGCGAGGCGACCAGCGCTTTGGAGCACGCTGTGTGCGTCTTGTAGCAGTCAGCATACAGCACATCGAAGATAGGCCGGAGGTTGCCTATTGCAAATATGAAGTACGCCTGTCGCAAGCGCCCCACTTGAAGGTACTCCGCCGTGCTGCGTGCATATTGCGGTGTGTATTGCAACATTGCGGTGCTGGAGGCAAAGCATACGGAGCAAGTAGGAGCTGAGGCTCATAATGTCACAACAAGGCGCGCCTCGGAAAACATGCCAAGCCCGGGCAAAACCACTGAGCTGGCACAGCTCTGCACCCATAGCTGCAGCCTCGCTGCAGCGTCGTGGTGTGGCCGCGCCGCCCTCCCTCTGCCACAAGCGGCCTACATGTGGTTGCAGCAGAGCGAGCATTGTATATTAGCAAGATGCAGGAGGCACAGGCAGGAGGCACACCTTTCCTTGGACTCCTCCTCTACGCGTAAATAGGACTGCTGGCGCATCGCCGTGCACTGCTGCACCTTCAAGCTTGTGGCGGTCTAAAGCTGCACGCTCTAGTAACTGCTCTATGTTACGTTTGTGCGACACCAGTAGTGATACGCTCCCATAGGTTTACACCTTGCGTTGGGTGTGGTGGTCGGTACTTACACACTTACGAACAGGCCATCTGAGTACGCCAGGCGACAGCGCATACGGCCTGACTGGTCAGCAGTGTCACAGTTCGTCACTGCCAATAGCGCTCCTTGGGCCAGCAGGCTGTCCATCACACGGGATGAGGAAGACGTCTGTAACAACGCCCAGCGCATTCCTTGGAGAACATGTTCTTCTCACTAATAAAAAAGCCCTATAGGGTTAGCTAGCATCATGACTCATCAGTCCAGTGTCCACCTCAATTCTTGCTACTGTAGCAGCTGTTTCCCAGGCGCAGCACTCATTCGCGACAACCCGTCCCACAGCCTCCATGCTCTAGCGGCATGTGAATACAGATAAAAAAGTCAAATGCCCGCTGTAGCGCAGGCTGCGCTGCGGCACCCTGCACAAACCCGTTTCCCCACAAAAATGTGCACAGCGGTCACCGCATGCACTTGCAGCAGAGCTGCTGCTCACCGCAGAACTGCACCATGCCTCCTGCCTCTCGAGGACCCCCCTTTCTGCCCAGGAGCGTGAGCAGCGCCCGCAAACCTCTCCAGCGTGCACACACTCTGGCAGCCTCAGCTCAGGCTTAATGCCTTGCATCGAAGAATTCGCCAGACTCCTCCTGCACATTGCCTGCACCTCGCCTACTTTACGTTGGTGCGCTGCCTCCAGCTGTGGCGCGCGCCGGCAGCAAGAGGCCAGCGGAGGCCAGGCGCCGCACGCGCGCGCGCGTCGGCAGCGCCCCCGCCGCCGCTGCCGGCCGCGTCACACATAGTACCCGGCGTCCTCAGGCGTCCTCGCGCGCGCCGTCGACAGGCGCGGCGGCCGGCGGCGCGGCCGCGGGGCGCTGGCGCTGGCGCTTGCGCTCCAGCAGCGCGCGCAACGCCAGCAGGTGCAGCGAGTGCACGCGCTGCGCGCGGCCGCACCGGCGCCTCAGCGACGCACAGAGCTCGGCATGCCGACCCGTGACGGTGTGCAAGCTTACAATTTGCAGCAAATGAAAAGTGTCACATCCAATCAGGAGAGTGTAGTGCATCATGGGCGCACCGGTCGTGATACTGTCGGCAAGTGAAATTGTGCACGCTCAGCACAGCGCCACCGCACATGCGCGGGCAAGCACAGTCGGACCAGAGGTGGCCAGCCACACACGGCGAGGCCTGCGCGCGCCTGCTGCCGCGGCGCCAGGTGCCGCGAGCGCGACAGCGCGCCGGAGAACGCGCGCGCGACCGCGTGCGGGCTGCCGCCGGCCGGCCGCCGCGGCGACATCGGCCGCGCCGCGGCCGCGGCCTCGGGGTTAGCAGCCGCCCCTCCGCCGCCGCCCAGCCGCAGGACTCCATTGGCACCGCCGTCCGGCCGCGCTGCGGCGCCCTCGCCCCCGGACCCCAGGTGCGCGCCGCCCGCTGGGCGCCCGCCCACGACCTTCTCATGGGCCTCATGGCCGTACCCTGCCCCGCGCGACGGCGAGGGCCCCAGGTTTGAGAGCCCGTCCAGGTCGCCGCTGTAGCCGAGGGAGTGCGCCCGCCGGGTGGGCGAGCCGCTGAGGCGGCGCTTGGGGCTGGGGTACCGCTCGTCGGGCGGCCCCGGCGCGGGCCGCTTCAGCGACAGGCCGCCCGGTGGAAGCGCCGGATCGAGCGCGGGCCGCTGCGCCAGGCCGCGCAGGCAGCGCCAGTACCGCGACTGCGCGCATGCAGGCCGCTTATTGCATCACGACCCGCTTCTGCAGACCCTCCTTCAGCAGCGCGGCATCCCAACTGTATGCGCCGGCGGCACAGGTGCGACCAGCGCCATGAGCACCAACAAGCACCCCCCCTGCATGTCCAGCGCAAGTGCGCAGCCTGGGTCTGCTCGTGCCCACCGTCACCAAGCAGTATCTGTAATTCTTACCCCTCCCCTTCTCAATCGGCATAAACTGAGAAAAAAAAAAGTCCAGAAAGCAAGGAAGCCGCCCTTGCATGCGCTCGTCCTTCAGCAGATGGGCGCAAACGCTACCAAAGATACAAAAAGGGCGTGCAGGGCGGCCGTGCAGCAGCACGCTCAGCACGGCGCCCAAACCCTCGCCTCTGTGTCATGCGTCGACGCAATCGCCCCAGGAGGCGAGCAGGGCTGTCCGCACCTGCACGCGCACCACCTCCTGCAGCACGAGCAGCGCGATGGTGGACGGCGCGGCGGGCGCGGGCAGGCGCGCGGGGCGGCGGCCCAGTAGCACGCTCAGCGTCGCCTCGCAGCCGGCCGCGGTAGCCGCCAGGTTGTAGCCGCCCTCCAGCAGCACGGCCAGCGGGGCGACCGCGCCCAGCAGCGCCGCCAGGTGCCCGAACGCCTCCGGCGCCAGGCGGCACCTGCATGACGGCAGGCTCTTGGGGCTGCCAGGAATGTGATAGATTATATGCATTCAACATTTTGGCAAGGAGCTTGATATTATTTTGGAAAATTGCAATGTAATGCAGCCACTGCATCCGGCCGAGCTGGCATGATACTTTGGCCCAAATGGACGCATATTGTGTGATGTTTAAGCAAGCACTGGTTGAGGTTCCCTAGAGAATTTCTGCGGCCAATTGCGCAGCATTCAGGGTCGAATGCTGCGCGCAGCCTTGCTCCGGGCGCACCCGCCAATGGGGTCGCCGGCGGCCGCGTCAAAGCCGGCCGACACAACAATGAGGTCGGGCGCAAACTCGTACGCGATGGGCAGGATGACGTGCGAGAACGCTGCCAGGTAGTCGCCTGCACGACCGGCACAGGCAGTCTCGCTCGACAGCCCAGTATGGAATGACACGCAGTTGTCAAGAGCAAATATGTCACAATCGAGCTGAGGTCCTGACCGGTGTCAAGATCTCACCCTGTTTCGCTCCATCATCTATGCATCCATCTGGCCTGTATGCACCTGCTGTCCAGCCAGTGGGAGTGGCTACTGTGCTTGTGCCCCTGCCTGAGCGCCATCAGCAGCCTTGCACGGTACAGAGAAGGATGCCACAGCGGGATACCGCTGCGCTTGCCAGTGACGCCAACACGCGCGCGCACCGTTCCCCATGCCGCCGCAGGGCCAGGGCACGTTGACGGTGAAGCCCTCGCCCGCGCCCACGCCCACCTCGCCCGCCGCGCCCGTGCCGGGGTAGAAGTGGCCCCTGCGCGCGGCGCCTCCACTGGCGGTTGCATGCTTTCCTGGACTTAACGTGACCGCTCCATGCACAGCATGCCCTTGAACGCCCTGCATATTGGCGCACGTAAGCACATGCGCCTCCAACTGCAAAAAAGGTGCATGTACCCCGCCAGGATGTCACTTAAAGGTGTATTGGCCAGTCCACAGCAACCTTTCTCACACGACAAGTCAAACCACGTGCTTGACAGACGGCGCCAGCGCCCACCCGTCATATCTGTGGATGGACATGTAGAGCACTGACGGGTCGTGCTCAAAGATGTGCTGCGTGCCGTTGCCTGCGCGCCGGCGCACATGCTAAGGGCGCCAGAGACAGGATTCACACCGGATTGTGTGCAGAGCTCATGCTAGTACATTCACAGCGCCTGGCGACTCCTACGCGGATCTGCACCTGGTGTTGGCTGTTCCAGGCATTGAACCATTTGCTGCTTAGACTACAATAATGACGCACTGCAATGCAAGCATACAAGGCCATCAGCCACTGGCAAGCACAGGTACTGTCACACTGTGCATGCAGAGCAAAGGCCAATGTTAAAACCAGCAAAGGCACATTAGCGGCCCTCACCGTGGTGCACATCCCAATCAAGGATGAGCACACGCTGCGCGCCAGCTGCCTGCGGTCGCCAGCGCGACAGTGGGTCACCAATGGTCACTTGGCATATCTTAGAAGGCATTTCTGCAACACATACAGGTGCACCTCATATATACGCAGCGATTGAAATAACGCAAGACACACTTTCATTCAGTGCTAGCATAGAGCGTAGTTGCCCAAGCAGGCCCCACTCAAGTGAGAAGCGGACAAGTATGGGAGTACTGCTTCTGCAGGATACTGCAGGCGCATGCCACAAGCTCTGCTGGTGCCGTGCCATGGCAGCACCTGCGCCGCGCGCGCGGCCAGCGCAGCGTTGCAGAAGAAGCAGAAGCCCATGGCCATGCCGCTCTCAGCGTGGTGCCCGGGCGGCCGCACGATGGCCGCGCCGCCGCTCGCCTCGCCGCTGGCGAGGCCCCGCACGCACCCATCAGCGCGCATGACTGCACATTTCCTATCACCACACATGCTCACAGGCCAAGTTCAGATTAGACGCCTCACAGTGCCGCAGTGCCTTGTGCATAGCGCGCAGCGCAGCGCGAGCATGCAGAGCAGGTGCCAACTGGGCGCAATGACTCGCGTTATATTCAAGCATGCGTCAGGATTCTTGACAACCTGACAACTTGGGGTCATTGCGCTGAGCCTGGGCTCAAGCGCACATCATGGCCCTGGGCGCGCACCGCGCCACGGCGACAGCAACGTCGATGCAGGCGCCGGCCGCAAGGCGCGCGCACGAGTCGGTCCGCGCGTTCACGTATGTGTCCGGCGTGAGGTACGCGGGGCCGACGCGCCGCACCTGCGCGGCCGCCACGCGCGCCTTGCCAGCAGCCTAGCAGGCCGGGCGTGTGAGTACAGCAGCACTCTTTGCGCAAAGCGGCTATCCAGCGCAGGATCAACTAGACTCCATAACTGGGCGCCCGCCCGGCACACCTCCCTCAGCTATCCCCTCAGCCTCTTGAGCAAAACAACCTGTAAATCGTTACAGCCCAGCATGGTGGACACGGGCGCGCACCGCGCCCGGCATGTCCGTCGTGCCGCCCGCGCCATCGTACGCCGCCAGCCCGTGCCCGCCGCCGCCGCCGCCGTTGCTCGTGCCGGCGGCGACGGCTGCCGCCGCGGCGGCCGCCTCGTCCGCCACGCGCGCCGACAGCGCGGCCACGGCCGCCATGAGGTCGCGCCGGTGGCAGCTGGCCAGCTCCTCGGTGCTCGCCTCGCGGCAGGGCATGCGCCGGCATCGCCCTGCAATTTGGTACGCCCGCTCACACAAACACGCAGGCGTTATTCTCACAGAACGCTGGCCGCATAGGTGCGGTTGGTGGCTTATGTGAGTTGAGACGACGCACCTGCAGCAGCGCAGCCAATCCGGCACGGGCAGCCTAGCACATCACTTCCCTGCAACTGGACCCGGGGCGCACCTGCAAGCCCGCTGCTCAGCAGGCGCGCGACGACCGCGCGGATGCGGTCGGGGCGCTCGGGGTGCGGGCTGCCGCGACCCTCCTCGTGCGCCTCCATGCGTTCGTCAAACACCAGCACAGTTGGTTGCACATCGGGCGCGTCGGTCGCTGGGACGGCCGCCGGCAGCAGCGCGCCAGCCGGGCCGCAGTCAAATAGCGCCGCGTCGTCGGCCGGGTCGTGCCCGCAGTCCTGCGCGCCGCGAGGGTAGGGTAGGGACCCTAGCCTACCCTATACCTTTGCTTGGCAGTCTGCATGGTCAACGCTGGTCAGAGGAGCGCGGCGACCCCAATGCATTCTCTCAACACAGTCTGCAGCATTTCTACCACTGTACCATACCAAAGCAGGGCGACCAGCAGCAGCTTGCTAGCAACATCCCTTCCCAAGATTGCAGCTTCTCAAAAGGGGGGCATACTACGCATGCATGTGTGTTTTGTCCGATTCCTGGCTGACAGTTCCAGCAGCAAAGCGCACCCGTCAGATGCGCACGCCTGCGGGCCAGACGCATGCCTGCAGGCCAGACTCATACCTGCAGGCCAGGCTCTCAGTCCCGGGCCGCACCAGGCAGACCACGCCGTCCAGCGGCGCGGTGCAATTGGTGCAGAAGCGCAGCGAGAAGTCGGGGTCGGCCTCGTCGCTGCTGCCGTAGCCGCCGCTGCTGCTGGAGCCGCCGCCGCCGGCCGCGTCCCAGCTGCCGCCGGGCGCCCTGCTGCCAAACCCTACCAAACCCTCAACGCCACCCCCCTCTCCGCCGTCCCCGCCTTTACCAAACACCCCGTCGTCCTCCTCCTCCTCTTCTTCTCTTTCCCCTGCCCCGGCGCCCGCCGCGTCCTCGCTGGAGCGGCTGTCGCCGTCCTCATCACCGTACGCGACCAGCCGTACCGCGGCGCCGCCATTGCCCTCGGCCGCAGCGTCGAGCAGGGTGAGGGACAGCGCGCGGCCGCCGCCGTTGCCGCTGGTGATCAGGGGCGCCAGGCGCGCGCCGGCCTCGCCCTGGACCTCCTGAATCAGACCAGTGCCGGCGACAGGAGCCTTCCGCGGGGACCGCAGCGTATCCTCCAGCGTGCAGCCTGGCGCGCTGGCCCTTGGCTCGCCATCAGAGCCTGCACGCGCGCACGCTGCACTGGGGGGACCACAAAGCAGCACCATCCCTCACCGCTGACACCGCAGCTAGCCAAGCCAGTCGCGACCCAAGCAAACGCATGACAGTACAGGCCTGTTTTAGATGAAAACACATGTCTCCCACCCACCCTACCGCATTGGTGCCCCAACCTCGGCTGCTCAGGGAAGCCCGAGCGCACCTGCGGACTCCCTGTCCGCCGCTGATGCACACGCCTCATCCGTGCCGGCCTGCGCTGCTGCGCTCGCGGAGCCCTCCCGCGCTCCGCCGCCCTCAGCCTCCGCCAAGCGCCCGTCAAAGACAGGCTCCGCACCAGACGGCCCCGCCCTGGCTGCCCCTCCGGCCACACCGTCCAGCGCGGACACGCCGCCACGCGCACGGCTGCCAGTGCTGTTGCTGGAGGCAGGCCGGTGCGCCTGGTCGGGCGCTGCGCCTTCGCGGCGCTCGCCGCCCGCGTCAGCAGCCGCTGGCGTTGCGGCGCCGCCGCTTGCGCATGTAGGGCCCTCGGGCGGTGGGCGCGCGCGCTCAGCGGCGATGAAGCCTAGCCGGTCCGCACTGGCGAGGTCGTCCGCAGCGGCAGAGCGCGGGCCACTCGGCATTGTGTGCGGCTGCGCATCGTCGCTGGCCGAGGCCGCCACCGCAGCCAGGTAGGCGCAGCGCGGGTTGAACTCCGGCTGCAGCCGCTCTGGCTCGGAGGCGCCCCAGGCATCGACGGCCGCCGAGTCTGATGCATCGACCCAGCGCCCATCAGCGTCCGCATCGGCAGCGTCCAGCCAGCCGCCAGCTGGCTCCGGCTCGTCTGGCTGCTCCGACACGGATGTGGACCCCTGCGGCAGTGCTCGCAGGGCTCACGAGCGGCTTGCGAAATCAGGCTAATCAGCCTGATTCATACATGCAAATGTGGTGATAGACACCATGAGTGTGTTCACGTCTGCTGCATCTAGCAACCCTCTGCCCCGCCTCAGTCCTCCCTCTGGCCCGTTGCAACTGATGCTCTCTACAACAGAGCCGAAGATTCACCAAAGACAGGACATCAGTACTTACGTCGAACCTCAAGCACACCCAAACGAAGCAAGCCACGACCACCTCCCGCGCCAGGCTGGGGGGCGCAGACATGGGTGCCCGCAGCGACGCTGCCAGCAGACTCACGAGCCTGTGGTAGTTGCAAATACAGCCCCTCTATCGACAATGTGCGGCCTGACCCTGTACAACCAGGGTTGTATGGGTTGGCTCATGTACAGCGACACGTGGAAACAAGGATCGATAACCCTGACAAAAAGGCTCGCATAAGTGGTGCTTTGTTACCGTCAGACAGACGCGAGCCCAGACTGTCGGCCCGTGCGCTTTATAAGCGCTGCGCAGCGGCGCCAAAGCCAGGCAACTTGCCTGCAGCTCAGACGAGACCGCTGCCGAAGTCGGGTCGTCCATGGCGCAGCTGGGGCTGAGCTCTGCAACGTCCAGGGGCCTGGTCGCCTGGTGCTGTCTGCGCGCCGGGGTTACGCCGGGGTTACACCAGGGTCGGTGCTGCAGCACTGCGCAAGCAGCCCACTGACAATAGTCTGCAGTAGGTGGAAGCCAGAGCAGGAGGTGGGCCAGAGGAGCACAGGGAGCTACACAAGACGTGAGCACTTCACCCGACTCGGCACAGACTCCACGCCAGTGCAGAGGCGACCGCACAACAGCTCGAGCTCGTTGTGCAGTCACGTGCCAGCATACTTGTGCAAATAACACAGCGGTAGGTGGCTCAGCCTGAAGACAATGCGTTTCGAAGCACTCAGCAAGTAATGCTGTAGCCAACACAAGAGCTCAGTTACTCCTCACTCAGAGAGCGGAGCGCTCCCGCCTGCTATGCCAATACTGTGCTCGGCTGCTCAAGGCAAGCTAGGGCATCGCAGGGTATAGCGCAGGCTGGGAGCCAGGCGTGTGCGCACCGTCCTGCGGCGCCACGCAGCTGCGCTGCCTGTGTTGGAAAGGTACAAGGGTGTCCTAGCCACTATGGGCGCACGGGTGCCTACGGTGTGGATGGCGACAAAAGCGCGCGCATCTGCGCTTGGGGCCCCGGACGCGTCAGCCTCGCGCGCAGGCTGAGGATGATCAAAGCAGCGTGCGCAGGGGACGCGAAAACCCGGCCTGTCCTCTGCTCGGTGCCCGCCAGCAATTGCTTCGCCAGCCAATCGCGTGTTGCGACGCAACCTATGTAGGGTAGGCATGGGAAGGCCTTCGCTGCAGTAGTTGGAGTTGGAGTTGGAGCGCTGTGTCACGCCTTGGATGCACCACACTGGAGTGCATGCAGCAGCGCGACGATCGCGGTGTTGCTTCGTCCTGGCATGCTCAAGGTCTACTTTGCCTAACGCGCCGGACGTCACCTGCCTATCTGTGGGTATGGGATGCGTGCTTGGCTGCCTAATGATGCCGTTGCCGAAGCAGCCCTAGCTGGCTGAAATAGGCATCTAACCAAACGCGCCTGGGTGCGCCGAAGGCGCGCGCGCTCAGAGCCTCCCTCCGGCGGGACTCAGCGCAGGCTCCTGACCCTCAGCAGTGTATGTTTGCGCATGTGCTGTCCTTCTTCTGCCAAGTAATCTGTTGGCTTGCACCAGCTCTCATGCGCTCATTGGTCTACCAGCAGAAGCTGCTAAAAGAAAATAATGCGTGGGGACATTACTGGCACTTTGCATTCCCATCATGCATAATTCCAGAAGCTCAGCATGCTCCACTTGCTATACTGCCGCGCTGGGATAAGGCCCCGGTCATAAGGGACCTAGGAGGCGCTAGTCCCCACAGCGCCCAAAACAGACCCACAAATGCCGCGCTTGCGGAATGCACACGGAACGCACAAGCTCCTGGACATGCAGACGCCGCATCTCACCAACGAGCGTTTGCTTGCAAGTATATTCCAAACATGTTTGGTAAACACCGCCCGTGGCACACATGCAGCAGGCCCAGCAAGCAGGCCCAGCCGCGGGGCACTGGCGCATGAGGCACACTCGCTCAAGCACGCAGCGGCAGCCGCCGCTCGCCGCGCCTTCCCAACAGGCACGCGCATCACTTGTACCTCAATTTAGTGTCCCTTGAGGACTCCCTTTCAGGCGGAAGCTCGACCTGCTCGGCAGTCGGCCTCCTCCTCCTCCAAGGCTGCCGGGTGTGCGTGCCGTCCGCGGCCTGCGCGCCGCGTCGCACACACACGAGCGCTCACGCTCGCTTGCAGCGCGCCTGGCGGGCGCACCGGGGCGAGCGCAGGCATGCCGGCGCACTTGCAGCCCACTAGGACGCCCTTATGCGAGCAGGCGGCCTGCACGGGAACGCAGCAGCCTGGCCCTCCAGCTCGCACCGACGCCTGCCGGCAGGCTGCCCACGCGGCGCGTTGCCGCCCAGAAAGCAGTACGCCCTGTGAAGGCCCTGCACACATGCCCTGAACACACACCAAGAATACCAGCCCTGAACACAATTCCTGGAGGCGGCCGCGCGCCAGCGTTGCCGCCTTCGCCTGGTCCCGCGCGAGCAGGGCCGCGTCGCGCTTCAGCAGGTGCTGCAGGCGCTGCTGGCGCAGCCGCAGGCGCTCTGCATCGCTCAGCCCCTTGCCCAGGCTCCACTCGGACCACTTGATGGTGATCACCTGCGGCGCAGCGCGCTTGCAGCTCGTGCGCGCTCGGTGCATGCGGCCCAGTCACACCGGGCGCCTGCGCTCTCCAGTTTTTCAAACCACAGGCTCCCACAAGAGCCAGGTCTCTACACACCTGACATGTCATGCAGGGTCACTCCTGCACAAGTGAGTCCACCCTGACACTACCTTGACACCCGACGTGTGCAGAAACTGCTGCCTCGCAGCGCTGCTGCTTCTGCAGCCTGGAGGGCAAGCTCGCACTGAGGCCCCGCAGGACAGTCCACTTCTGGGCGATGCACCGCATGAGCCCTGCTTCAGTCGCAACCCCCTGCGCAAGCTCCGTTTTCCACGTGAACACTCCTCCCCGCCCCTCCCCGGGCCACGCGCGCCCGGTAGCCGTCGGCAGTCAGCATGCGGTTGCGCGCCAGCGTCGGCCCCAGCGGGTAGAACGGCGGGTTGACGCTGAAGTGGTGCGGACCGTCCACCTGCGCACTTGCTCCGCTCGTCCGCCACGCGTGCGCACAGGGACCGGCTTTAAGCAGCCGCCGGGGCCCCGCAGGCTGCATCGCTGCCTGCGCTGCCACCGCCGCGCGCACTGCTGCTTTTGCCACGGCCCCGCCTTGCCTCAGCATGGCAGCGTCGGGCCCGCAACCTATGGCCTGGCATGCTCAGCCCTGGCGCGCCTGCTCTGCTGAACGGCTGCACTGCGCCCCGCGCGGCCAGCCGCCGGGGCGTGCCGCCACAGTGCGCCCCCTGAACGCCCCGGAGCGCGCAGGTAATGCAGCCCCGCGAGGCGCAGGGCAAGTCGCAGCCGCGCGCAGCGCAAGCAGCGCAGCGGGCATGTCTTCCATAACCCTTAACAAAACCTAACACCACATGTGTCTCTGCAGACCCTAAACCTAATCGTGGCCGGCGGCAGGCGGCGGCGCGATCCGCCCGCGCACCTCCATGGCGACCTTGCGGCCGTCGGGCATGCGGATGCTGATGTCGATTCTGTGCAGGCCGCCGCACGCGGGCTCCTCCTGCACGAAGTCCAGCCCGAGCGACTCGGCCACGTCTGCGACCTGCGCCGCACCCGCGCCCAGTTTAGAGTCCGGGCTGGGTCGGCCTCCGGCGCGCGAGGCTGCCGCTCACGCCGGCGCGGCGAGGCGCGCACGGCGCGCGTGCGTGCTCCCACCGCGGCTGCCTGGTGGACGCTGCCAGGCGCTTGCGGGCTTGCGCGCGCGCTCAGCCGCTGGGCAGGGCTGTGGCGCAGGGCTGGCACGCGCGCATGCAGGTGGCGCGCGAGCCGGCGCAGCCGCGGCGTGACCAGGCGCCCTGATCGCCTGCCCCGAGTGCGCCTGCCGCACGGGCTGGCCTCCGCGCCCGCGCCGCAGCGGCGCACCGAGGCCTGCAGGTTGGACTTGGGCATCATCGGTCTATAGTTGATCTCCCGCATGGCCAGCGCGAGCACGTGCTCGCCCATGCCCGCTGGCAGCGCGTGCATCAGCGCCTGGCCGCTCCCGATGGCCTCCGCGTTCATGAGCGCGACTGCCTGCGCGCGCGCCGGCGCCGGCGGGCGCTCAGCCGGCCCGCCCTGTGCTGGAAAACGGCACGGTGCGCTCCGCCGGCCGACCGCGGACGGAGGCCAGGTGCGAAGCAAGGACGCCGGGCCCGCTCCGCGGCCTGCGCCGGACGGGCGCAGGCCGCGCGCTGCGCCGCCTGCGCCCGCGGTCTGCGCCCGTCCAGGGCAGGCCGCGCGCTGCGCCGCCAGGGCGCGGCCGGGCCGCGCCGGCCCGCGCGGCGTGAGAGCAGCGGCCCTGAGTGCACGAGCGGGCGCGAGTATGGGCTCTGGAACCTCCCCCGCAAGCGCGCCTGCAGCAGCGCGGTGCCAGGGGCCCCCCTTGCGGGTGACGCGCCTGCACGAGCTTGTGCGCGTTGACGGCGTCCATCTGCGGGCCGCACAGATCGACGCCGGCGGCCGCTGCCGCGTCCAGGACGGTGCGGCAGGCGTGCGGGCGCAGGTGCCCGCCGATCGCCATCGACCACACCAGGTCCACCACCTCCTGCACCGGCGGCGCCGGCGCGCCCGACGCGGCGGCCTCCTCCAGCTGCTGCAGGTAGCGCGCCTGCGCGCGCAGCACGCCGCCTGGGCGTCCCTGCCAGGGTCGCTGCACGCCCTCCACAGAGCCGCTGCGCCGGCAGGCGCCCTACCCCGCCCGCTGCAGGCGGCGCGCCTGCGCGCGCAGCAGAGCGCGCCGGCCCTGCTGCTGCTACCGCTGTGCGTCCGCGCAGCCGCTTCCCGGCTCGATGGGCAGGGGGACAAGGCCTCGCCTGGGAGAGCAAGCGCGCTCAACCCAGAGGTGTCCAGACTCCGTCCGTGCCAACGGCCGGGTCACCACCGGATATCATGCGCAGTGTGCGACAGCAACCCTGCGAAGAGGCCCTTCATGGCCCAGCCTTCCTCGAGAGCCCCTCGGCGACCGTGAGCACACGTGATGCGCACTTGTGCAAGGCAGCAGTCAGCAGGCATTGATCTTGCATCGGCTGAGAATAGGGTAAAGGTAGGGTAGGGTGGAATATTGTGTGGTTACGTAGGGTAGGATTAGCGCGCACCAGAACCTTGTGCGTGACGTTCTGACCCATGTTGAAGCCCAGGTTGCCGACGGCCAGCAGGAAGTACATGCAGTCCTCGGTCTGCAGGTCGTCCAGCGCTGACGCCGCCAGCTGCGCGCGGATGCTGTCAGTGCGCCAGTGCATGCTCCACAGCGCCGGGTACCACCAGTGACAGCACCACTAACCCGATGCAAGCCCTACTGGGACAGAAACGTGTGGTCTTTCCATCGGGCCGCCGTTGGCACGTGATGCAGAGGCGGCTTTGCAGGCTGAAAGCATAGAGTATCCGCGGGGTGCCCCATGTGCAGCAGGGGCGGTACTACAGGCATCCCCGCCCTAACCCGTGCATCTAAAAAGTGCATTCGCGCTGCTCCGCGTCGCCACGCATGGGCTGAGCAGCGCCGCATTGATCACCCAGGACGAAAGCGCGTGGCCAAGCTGCGCCGGCACGACCCCTGCGAGTCAAGCGGTGAAGCCATTGCAGCCCCATAGAGGGTTAGATTAGGCTTCGGGAAGGGGCCGCGGGGCCGCGCTACCTGGTTCCGAACGGCCCTCAGCAGGTGGATGAAAGTGCCGGTGGACGTGCTTGCTAAGGCAGGCGGTCAAGGCGGCATGGCTGCCCTGTGCTAGGGTTAGGGTAGGGTTAGGGTAGATGCCGCAGGGCCGCAGCACCTGGTTCCTAACGGCCCGCAGCAGGTCCAGGTGGAAGTGCTGGCGGACGGAGTAGATGCAGATGATGCGGCACAGCGTCTGCGCGGCGGCGCCCGCCGGTCACGCGCTGCGCCCGCCGCGCGGCAGCCGCCAGGCGACGCGCTCGCGCCCCGGCGGCGCGGCCGCAGCGGGGCAGCCCGCGCACGGCCGCCGCAGCATCGGGCGCCGGGCCGCGGCGCTGGCTGCGTGCGCGGCAGCCCGCTCCCGGCCGTGGTGTGGCCGGCCGTGGAGCGCAGCACGGCGCAGCTGCAACGGGGCAGAGCCGGCCGCTTGGGCAACGCCCAGCACCACCACCTGATGCACCATGGGAGACTGGAGCAGCCAGCGCGCCCGGGGCGCACCCGTGCATCCATCTCGGGGATGTATGGCAGGTGCGCCTGCGCAAACGCGTCCAGCCAGCCCGCCGGCAGCGCCGCCTTGCTGTCCATGATCGGCGAGTGCAGCCCGGCCAGGTTGACCGCGCCCATCTTGCCCAGGTGGGGGACCAGCTGCGCGCGCCCGCACGCGGGTCAGCGAGCCGGGCGCAGCCGCTGCGCGCCAGCCGCTCTGGCTTCCCCACTCTCGACGCTGCCGCTGCCAGCCGCGAGCGCTGGCCCTCCTGAGAGCACGCCGCGCGCAGCCCGGCCGGCGCGCGTGCGCGCGCGTTTGCGAACTCGCGAGGCGCAGGGCCGCCGACACACCCGCCGCCGCTTCACCACAGGCGCGGCCGCCTATGCGTCTGGGCGGCATAGCGCAGGGTTTCTGCAACGCACCACCTGCCACCCTACCCCACCATTCCTGGGAGGCCCTGGCGCGACCCTGATAGGTTAGGGGCAGGTTTAGGGTTAGGCGGCGCACCATCTGCAGCACGGCGGAATGCACTGCGGGCATGTCCAGGCA
>JAABUP010005876.1_pt1 | contig 18124 bp, 17 predicted proteins | sample 5559201 | NCBI WGS metagenome assembly JAABUP01 (sample SAMN10711887, study PRJNA513373) | rock metagenome | isolation source: Antarctica rocks | place: Antarctica
TGCATACGCCCATTGCTCGCTGTGCAGCACTACTAGCAAGAGCTGCTGTTGCACCCGCAGCATATGATACAAGTATTTGATGCAAGCAGACATTGAGCCTTTCTGTGGGTGCTGCGCTCATCTCTGCAAGGTCATGCATGCTGGGCACAGCCTGTCCCACTGTACCAGCCTGACCGTGGTCAGAGACGCCTTTAACATAGGTATGACAACACTGTACTTGGCAACACCCAAGATCTGGTGAGCATCTCGCAATCAGGCTCAGAGCCCTAAGAACCAATTTCCACATCTTCACCTGTTGCCCAACACCGCATTCACCATAGATGTCAGAGGAGACTCCACAGAACTCATAGCTGCAACTTCTGCATCATCTGGTGCACGCACTCTGGTTGTTCTTCTGTGTTGCACATGGCTTCCAACCCTAGTAGGGCTGCATGGGGCGCTGCGCCTATAATGAGACTGGCGTAAGGGATGATGGTGGTGGCAGGGTCTAATGGGAGGCGACCCCTGACAAGGGGGGCTGTCGTCCATGCAAGGGCCTGCAAGCTAGCTACACTATCACAATGGCTTCACTGAACATGCTGCAATCCTGATTTGCACATTTGCATGACGCTGACCAAAGCATGCACCAAAGACTTGCCATGGGCTTGCCCACGCAAGACCCATGTTAGCGAAAGCTTGTGCTTTCAGCAAGCAGACAAGAATTTGTCTTTTGACCAATACAAAAGTCAAATGTATGTATGGTAGAGATTCTTTGAATCTCTGCCAACATCAGCTAGGTAAGCTGAGTGTGTTACTCTGTCGTAGTGCGGTTGTGCAGACAGCAGTGACTCCTGCAGGGACACTCTCCTGCTGGTGCTTGCACATTGCAAAGTGTATATCGCAAGGTGGGCGTGTGCAAGAGTAAGTGTCACAATTGACTGATGTTAGTGATTCGCCTGTTGATCAGTAAATGGATAGGTGAATGGCTTGATTGAGCAATGAGTAAAACTCTACCTAGCAGCTTAACTAGTCTGAGTTTACTGAGGTCATGGGGCTCCTCTGAGCTGACACTGGATGAGTCCGTGCTTCTGTAACGCCTCTTCAGTGCCTTCAGCTCCCGCAACAATGCGCTGTACTGCCTGTCGTCACACAATGTGCTCTCAGTTCAGATGCATGGCAAATGTGCCTCACATTGAAGTATTGCCGGATGCATTTCTACTTATATGATGCCGCTTCGGGCCTGGGTGTTATCAGTTCGAAATGTTGCACGCATGCTTTACATTGAATTGCTGGATGCATCCCTGCTGATGTGACGCTGCTTCAGGGCCGTCAGCTCCCTCAGCAATGCGCTGCAAGGCCTGGCATGGACACTAATGCTGTCAGTCAACACTCGGTACACATCAGCTGTGCAATTTGGGCAAGACAGAAAAGAGCGCATTGACATTGCTTCCGTCTGGTCCTTTCTTGTCTTGACCACATCCTGTACTGCCTGCTATGGTTTGCAGCTTTGTACGTGTTGAACCCAACAGGAACACCATACAGATATTACACAGAACTTTGCAGCTACTATGCAAAACATCAAAAGAGTCGTCAGAAAAACAAAGATGATGGCTTTTAGTCTGAAGCCAAGGCTTCCAATCATGGATTTATTATAAGTCAGGAATTGCGTTGTCTAGACAAGTTGTTGCTGTTGGGGATTTATGTCTCATTCTGTACAAATAGAGCAGCATAAGATTCAAAGATTGTGCACGGCCAGTGCCCCTGCACACAAACAATGCTGCAGTCATGAGGTAGTACCTGTCACGGTCCTTCAGGTCCTCTTCACACTCCTGTAGTTGTGCTTCAAAGCCTTGCTGCAGACGCGTCAGGTCTGCAGCATGCTCAGCTTCCTTTGCTTGCACAGCCTCACTGATCAGCGTCTTCACCTCTTCCTCATGCACCTGCTGTGAAGCTGGGCCCTGCAGCACTAACAGCAGCAACACTTGAAGCTTCACAGAGCACAACCTTCCAGTTTCATCACAGAATCCGCTGCATGCACATGTTCTGCTGATCTGCAGCTAGGCCAATTGGTCATGCATCTGCCCTGCAAGAGGCCACTGCAGCATCAACCACTTCTCAGCTTGCAATCTGCTGTCTTATAGATGTGCACAGAGTCTGCTTCACGCATATGCACCTAGTGCAAAGCCTGTGGCATGATGTGATGACACACCCTGCAAATGGACAGCCATCACTAAATCACATGCCAAGCTTATCACATTGCACATAGCATTTTCAGAAAGCAGCTGCCACTGCTGCACCGGGCAAGGACTGGGTCTCCACATCGACATCAACAGATATGCAAAACAAACACTCTCACAGCAGCCTGCAGCTGTAGGGCATGCTGCTGGCAGAGCAGGCCCAGCCTGCCTTCATGAGGTTGATGCTGCCGAATGCTGTCTCAGTCTTTATGCATGCAGCTCTAGGGCATGCTGTCGGTAAATCTTACTCACACTAGCTTCATCAGTTTGTTACTGCTGCCGCAGTCTATGTCTGATGCCTCCCCAACCCCCTTCTCCCCCCCCACCCCACAAGAAAAACCAAAAGTCACTGATTTAACAGAAGGATGCACAGGAAAAGGAAGTGCGTTGTCTCTAAAAGGGAGTAGTTGGAACGTATTCATACAGCTACTGCTGTCATGAGTGTCCGTATGTACCCAAGCAGGTACAAATCAAGACGCTTAGCAGCCAGAAACTCATGTGCATGCTGCTGACTAATCAAACCCAGAGTTTCCTTGGCTGATATGATACCTGACAGACTACACCAGAGGAGTCATTCAATCGGAATCTTTATATGTTATTCCTGCCCAAATGTTAACTCATATTTATCATAGATACAAGATCATGGGCAGGCAACGCCGTGTGCGCGCTGCTGCTGCTGCTGCAGTCCAGGTGCATCAGGCCTTCTATTATGCCAATGCCATGATGATCAGTTGCAGATGAGACTCACCACAGCTTGAAGCTCCTGAGCATGCTGCTGGTAGATCTCTGTCAGGCTGGCTTCATGCACCTGACGTTGCTGCCACAAAGCATACTCCGCCCTGTTGGTGATGTCATCCTTGAGAGCATGAATGTTGCCCTGCAGCACACACAACGTGTTAGCTGCATGCACCAGGCTGTACACTTGCTGGCACGACTGGGTGTAGACATCTGGGTCAATGCTGGTGAACCTTATGGAACGATACAAAATGAGGATTGTGGCTGTATCAGGCGTGGTTGCATGAATCTTTCAGGCCAAATGGCTGCATGCAGCACTGACAGGGTGTGCCTACTGTCTGCATAGCCCACAAATCCTGTATTTGCAGTTCAGGTCATGCATACGATTAACAGATTAACTTTGACTTACAATCAATTGATGCAATTGCTGCAGCCACCCCTGCGTGTTACACATCACAAACACAGCCGCTTGCTTATCAATTTATGAATAGTTGATACAGTCGCTGCAAAATGTTTTGTGCATCGGCAACCTGTTACATTGATGGCCAGATGCTAAGCATGCAAATGTCAGATGAGACCTACCTGCAATGCTGCATTCTCCTCCAGCAGCATCTTCACCTGCCCTGTCAAGGGGCCGCTCAGCTTGAGATCACCTGCAGCACAGCTAGCTACTGCAACAGACGATGAGAAGAGCAGAGAAGAAGAGTGGGAGCAAGGGGAATGGGCAATTGAAGGAGACCAAGGCGATCAAAGGGGAGAGGAGGACAAAGAGCAAGTGGAGTGGATTGGCGGAGGAACTGGCAGAGGCGAGTCCTTGTAGGAAAGGCAAAAGAGACAATCAGTGCAATGAGCAGGAGAAAAGTAGTAAAAATGGTCAGCATTTATGCCTGTGCCAGCCCTTGCATTCTGGGCCTCACAAAGAACAACATCCTTAATAGCAGGTAATGCAGACACAAGAAGAGCCAGGTGGCATCATGCGCAATATCCAGCAGGTTACCTGCAGTGCATGTCTTGATGTAGCCACCTTTAATCAGCCCCCCCATTGCCTCTTCATGTGCCTTGGACTGCACAAAGTCATTCATGGGCATTTGGAGTCATCAGCATCATCATGATCATCATCATTATCATCATCATGTATTGACAAAGCAAGTGGTAAAGCATGCTTGTATGTCTGTCCAAGACCTGGTGTAAGGCCACCACGCAAGCCTGTGCTCATGTCAGGCTGGATGTAATGGGTTAGCAAGCACCTTATACCATGTATCAGCTGGATCACCTCCACCACACAGAAGAGATGTGCTACACATACACTGCAAAGCCATGCATGTCGTGCACGTAGGCTCCAGGTTGTAAACTCGTTCATTCGATCAAACTATAATTCTGTAAATTCATTCGTTCTTGCGTTTGATCATTCATGCATTCATTCATCCATGCATCACGTGGCTTCCCCTAGGGTCAGGTGCACACAGTCCTGAGTAGCTCCCTGTATAAGGTCCTGTCTAATGGTGAATGTCGCTGACCATCCAACCCCCTATCAAGCATGTCCATCCTGCTGCCTTTTCAGCACAGACTGTGAGCTGTTTCTATGACATGCAAAGCGTGCCTGCGAAGCCAAACCTGTGCATCGAGCTGCCTCTGATACTTTGCCTGCCGCTTGTCCAACTCAGCACAGTGCCTGGCCTGCTGCTGCAGCAGCATCTCCCTGTACGCCTCCCTCAGCACCACTGCACCTCTATCTCCTTCTTGCCCCTGCTGAGACGCTCTGCAGTTGCCATCTCCTGCCATGTACTGCTGGGAAGAAGACTGACGGGCCCCAGCAGATGGCTGGGGCGCTTGCTGCTCTGAGTCTGAGTCAGATCCGTCAGCAGGAGGCGAGACGGCTGCCTGGCTGTGGGCAGAAACTAATGCTTTGCCCTCAGGACTCAGGTTGACTGCATCCCTGAGCATTGACAGTGCATCTACTGATATCCCCTGCAAGGCAAGGCACCCAGGAAAGTCGGACTCAGCCTGCTCAACAGCTCTTTGAGAGTCAGAAACCGTCATAGAGGCCTGCTCGATCCACAGTGTAAACCCACAGTGTAAGCTCTGAACCAAACAACGCCTGGGCACTAATAGAACGCGTTTTTACAGTGTTTTTACAGTGTGGAGACATGTTGAGGCATGAGACAACTGATGGGCTTTGACTAGCAGTGGTTGCCTTGCAGTCAGGCCCAAGGCTTGCCTTGGCGGTCTATTAGCATGACTAACGCCGTGACTGACTCAGCCTGCATATGCGAGACAATGAGTCAAGTTGGGGTGACTCTGAGTCGCAGTGAGGGGTGAGGAAGGCCATATGGCTGTGCACAGGACTTGTTGTTCTGTCGTCAGGGTTCAGCTTGACAGCTTCTTCAAGCATGGCTGGTCCATTCACTGACATACTGGAGACGCTCATCGGCAGGACGTGGGGGAGGGAGGGGGGGGAGGGGGGGGGCTGATTGGTTGTGAACAGAGGTCAGTGCCTTTGGGATTTCCAGTTGGTTCCTCAATATCTGACACAGTACCTACAGACTGCTTCTCTTAGCAGTCAGTAGGTGCACTCACGCATCTGTACGACAGACCTACCCTATGAAACACATGCCCTATACCGAACACATGTCTTATACAAAATACATACCCTCTACAGGACACCTATCCTATCAACCCCATACCCATACACGACATCTATTTCAGATATGTCACTCATGAGTGCAAGTCATGTTATGCAGGAACTTGCGGTCATGACTGTTTAGGTCAACATGTTACGCACAGTCTGTCAGGTCTGTCTGCAAGGCAGACCAAGACCCCAGAGCTCATACCCCAAGACTCCAAACGCCATCAGCCTCAGCAGTTGGCTTGTACTGCTGGCAACTCTACAGCTGTCATGCCCTATCATGTCATCTATTCCTTGACACATGCCTTCCTAAGGGCCTGCTCAATGATCAAGCTTGACACTACAGAGCTTGATACTACAGAGCTTGATGCTACAGAGCTTGACACTACAGAGCTTGACACTACAGAGCTTGATACTACAGAGCTTGACACTACAGAGCTTGATACTACATTATCCTAGTGATCACTACAGACACCCCTTAAGGGCCTGTTTTGGTAGCTTGTAGGTGGTGTCATGCCACATACCATTGGTCAAACGGAAGGTTCATGCACAGTCAAAGATGCACAGGGAGACAAGATGTACCGGTTGCTGGGTCCTGTGTGTCTTCTTCTGATCCCCACTGCCTGTGGCATGTGCCCCATGTGATCCCAGCATGGCAGACTCAAAGCACTTTTGAGCTGACTTCAACTGCAAGCCCAGCAGAGCATGTTATCGACTCGCTTTCAGGTGAGGAACAGGAAAATACTCTTACCTTACAGTGCACGAAGAACAGAAACTCTATGATATACTGTTTCTTGATACAGTCAGCCAGTACTGACACAGAGTTGAACTGAGGCGAAGTTTGAGAAGTTTAGACAGAGAGCTGTGGCACCAGTCCATGCAGATGTGTCACCAGGATACACACATTTGGCTGCTTCACAGATGGGCTGGAATGCAGCGCTGCCACAAGTTCTGAGCAGTGACTAGTGTCAACACGTTATACTCTGCTGTCACACATCAGATTGCCTTGTCAATGCACCAAGTTTCAGGCACAAAGTTTGGGATAGCAAGCAAAGTTTGGGGTAGCAGGCAAAATTAGGGATAGCAGGCAGAGTTTGGGACAGCAGGCAAAGTTTGGGATAGCAGGCGAAGTTTGGGATAGCAGGCAAAAAGGTACTCAGAAAGGTCTACAAGCAAGACTTGATGCTAGCAACAGTCATGCACCTGTTCTGAGATGTCGCTGGCTTCTTGCGAGACGCTGCTGTCTGCTTTGAGCTCCTTGAGCTGCACAGCTTTCTGCAGAACCTCTTCTGCCAGAGCTGCTTTCTCCCTGCACCACGCATAAGTGCGTCTAGTCTGTACATCTGAGGACCGCCACAGCTTTTGGCAGAGCTCCTGTGCTCTTGTACAAAACAGACAGAAAGACAAGATTCATACATCATTTCCACTGATGACTGCCAATGAGGTGACATGTTCATAAAAAGGCTATCACAGCTATCAGTCAAGAAGTGGCATTCGGCAAAATTGTTACCGTGATTACCTCCAGAGGTGCATATGTGAATCTATTTGGAAAGCTGTCAAGGTCTGTGCTGGAAGTTAGCTCTGTCTCTGGATGAAGACCAAGCTTACGGGCCGCACAAAGACACACAATATGCACAGGAAGACTGCAGACGCAGACCTTATGTGGAGCATCAAGGAACAAGTGCAGAATTTAAGCAGCTCAGAACTCACAGTTGCCGACGTTCTTTCTACACAATAATGCAATAAGGCTTGAATGCGATCCCGCACATGGAAGCCTCTATTCTGCCTCATGGACTGCCCGAGAACCGATTTTGCTTCTCTCAGCAGCTAGCCTGTAAAAAGACAGCGTGTGGATGGCACACTACTGCATCCACCTTCTTTTAGCAGCTAGAGTGGGTTTCCAAAGGGGACATGGGTGCGTAGCAATGCTGTACCTCTTCCCTGCATCAAGCGCATCTTCTAGAGCTGCAACCTTCTGGTTTAGATTCCCGACAGTGGTGCCGGGAGGCTCCTCACCCATCCATCCCCAGGCCGGAGGTGAGGGCTGGCTGTTACGCAGCGTAATTCTGTTACGCATCAGCCTGTCGCACTGTGCTGACAGCTGCTTCCAAGATCCATCTGTCGCAAGGCCTTTGCCTGTTGTTGTGCTTTGCTGCAGCTTTGCGCTGAGCCTGTTGATGTCTGCTTGCAAGGAGTGCAGACTGCCTGTGTGAAGCATTGAAACAGTTGCAGGTGTTGTGGCATGGCAAAAGAGGGGGAGGGGGGAGGGGGGGGAAAGAATTGCTATATATGGTGCTGCTTTGGCTGTGGCAGACACAATGGTATATAAGCATGCATCTAAGGACAGCATCGGCAAGCTTATCTGCAAGGTATGTGCTGACACCGACACCAGCATTGCTACCAAGTCTACTGTACAGGCTGTGCAGGATCTGGTGTACAGCCGTGCCAACTGCGACGCTACTCCACAAGACATGTTGGTGCTGGTCAATCTAGTCTGTTGTTACATCACCTGCTGAGCAGTCTAGAGTGCTGCAAGCCGCCTGCAAGCGTACGTCCAGATCAGCAGCCAAGCGAGTCTGTTCAGCGAGCTTCTGCTCAGCCATCTGCATCTTGGCTGCCTCCACAGACTGCAGCTGCTGCACCACATCCTCCCGTAACTCTGCCAACTCCACCATACGCTGCAGGAAACAACTAGATTAGCATTACTCATCTCTTGATTGTCAAGAAACTGCATGTTGCTTACAAAAGTCAACAGGACATGCACAGTGAGGCGTTAGACGATTTGCGGCCGCAACATGGTTCAGTCTTTATAGGCACAAAAGCTCCAAAATGAGTTATATGAGTGCAGTCAGAGTCATGTGCTTTGCATGCTTTGCTTTGCATTTTATGTGGAGGCCCTGTCATTCATGTAGACCCGATTGTTGCAGACTTGCTGCAAAGAATGGTTTACCTTCTGCACCATCAGCTGCTGCTTGATTGAGTGTCTGTTTTGCACATCAGCTGGTGCAAGCATGTCCACAAGTACAGGATCTGTGACTCTGTAGTCTGCAAGCTGCATGTCAAGGACAGTCTGTCAGCCCAGGCCACGCAGTCTCTGAAAGTTGTTGCTGTCTCGTTGTTGAGCATGCTGCCATATGCAAGTCATGAGGCAGACAGAGCAGAGAACATACCACGGAAGTAGGTGATTCTATGTCTCCTGACTGATCCTCAAACACCCCAGAAATGGCATCAACTCTCCTGTCACAAGATCAACAGCACAAGTGCATCAAGCATGGAAGTGATCTTCCCGGACAACATACAGGCTTGCAAAGTGATTGAGGGCAGACTGTGCCAGACTGGTCGTGAGGTCGACCAATTAATGCACCAGCAGCCAGCAGCTGAGCAGTACCAGTGTTGACTTACCCGCCGTTCTTCACAGTGAGAGAGGGCTTAGCCTCCATGCTGGAGTGCAAGGGTTTGCAGTCTGTGCGTGCAAGCTCCCTCAACTTTGTATCTCTCTGATGCCAAAACTGTTCTTCCTGTGCAGACGTCCACTCCTGTTGTGCAAACAATGGTATGGCGAGGCTATGATTGCAACCTCAAAAGTCAAGGCACCTGTTGGTAGTACTCGACCCGGGGACCTGGTAGAAATTGAAAAGTTGGCAGCGTCATTTTCAGATGTGCAGCCTCTGCCCGGGGCGATGCACAGCGTTTCGCAGACTGTCTACATGATAACTTGACACCCAGTCTATGCATACAGTTCTGGAAAGCTAAACTTGATCAAGTGTAAGGGCGATACAGCTTTTAGTCGTTTAGTCATGGCCAGCGAGGGATGTAAATGCTATAATACCCTGGCAGGAGTCAACTTTGTTGCGTCAGTCGCGCGCGAGGGTTGTTGCGGGCTCACCGCGAGCAATTTGCAGGTGCCATGTGACGCGCAGCATTGATGACAGGTTGACCGCATGATGGAGACATTCCATCGGCGAGCCATCAAACTCCCGAAGGGGACTCGACAAGAGTAAGTATAGGTCACCAGCGCTTGCGCATAACATGAGCAAGACATGATGCAGCTCCTGATTTGCTGTTCCTTTTGCAGGCATTTGACACTCCGCCCACAAGCTGCATACGGCAGCCATAGAAGAGTTGTCGTACTCAAGAACGGCAAGGAAATAGGGCACTTTCTCTTGTCAGGTAACATTGTCACCACTATCGCAATGCCATTTTCTTTTACATTTACATGATGTGGTATTTCCTGATCGACGCGATTGCGGACGTTGCTCTGCTGACAAACAGTGCTTTGCTTCTGCAGACAAGCAGAGTCTGTCTGACTTCACCTGCACAGTGCATCACAGACATCTGTTTCTAGGTCTAAACTCGCCAGCAGCTGGCTCTGCTGAAAGCAACCTCCGCACAGGAGGTACGCCTGCGTGTAGACAGTGCTGAGACCGTGTGTTCCCCTACCCAGATTTTATCTGAATCGATTGTGGTATGCTGCAGCTGCAGGATGGATGGACTCTGCAGTTGCCAAGCTTGGCAGACTCTGGCAAAACCTCAGCTGGATGTACACCCTGATGGTTGTACTTTTGAGGATTTGTGTCTCTTTGGCTTGCATCTGCGAGCCAGCTGTTGGGGACTGGAACGCACTGGATGGCTTGTGGGGGTGCCCATTTGGTTCCAAGGTATGTTATGGCCCTATTGCATCCATGGGTTCTGTGAAAGCAGAAACCGTGACAGCCTGTGGTATCAGTGCTTAAAGTTGCATTGTCACATTACTTACGGCAGCTCACAAAAGCTCACTCATTACAGTTCCCATATCCAAAATGTCAAGTTTACTTTAGGCAGCAAACCTTTTGGGTAAGCCCTTGACATACTATCTTTGCCGGGCTTGCTTTCTGCATGTTTTGAGCCAAAATCTTGGTGGGTGTGCAGACATGGGCCAACTGGAAGAACATCCCCATCTTTTACTTCATGTACGACTGGTTGTTGGGGCTCTTGGAGGACAATTTGTCACCTGTTGAGAGACCGCATAGCATCACTATCACAGCTGCATGGCAGCATATGCTGTGTGTCCCCATCGTGAGCTCTGGGATTTTCCTTGTGGCGGCTTCCAGACTGGCATGGCTTCTACTAGTGTACTGCTACAAGGGTTAGACACTTGACTGCACACCTTCTTTGCACTTGGCAGCCTGTTGCACATGTGGAATTCATGCCTTTTCTAGCCAAAAGTGCTTACTACTGCACGTGTGCAGAGGGATTGTAAACCTGAGGGCAATACACAGGATGTTGCTAATGGACTAAGTGTCATATGCTCTTGCTGCCTGTCTGCGCAAAATGCCTTTGCATGGCACTTGTTACTACAGCCTGTGGCTAGACACAAGTTTTAGTGATGTCAGCCCTGTGCAAGCTATGCAGTTGGGTATTTTTTTTGCACCTTCACAGGCTGAGATATGCTCTCACCTTTGTGTCAGCAATGATCAGCTCAGGACTTTCTTGAGTTACATCAGTCCAAACTGACTTTGCTCTGCAGGACATCACTCACAGGCAGCGCATCTAGCTAGCAAGCATCCTTTGCATCATCACATGGGGAGGCATGGAGGCATGATCCATGCTGACTCAGATCCTGGAGTCAGTCAACATCATGTGGGCCATGCTGACTCAGCCTCTGGCGGTCTACCTCATGCTGGGTCGCACTTCAGTGCTAGTCACAATGGCCGCGTGCTGCATGCTGACGCAGACTCTTTTGCTTCTGCTGAAACATCACAAGACCTCATCAAGAAGGCAGGAGAACCAGGTACTGCTGCATGACTTGTTGCATTATGCATTGGACACAGCTGTTGTTGGTGTACTGTGTGCTTTGCTGTGTAGTCACAGTTTGCATCATGTCCAAGAGATGTGGTCCGAAGGCGGTTTCAGCAAGGTTGTGAAAGTCACATCGGGCTATAATGTTCTGTTTCTTGCTGCTGCGCACCATGTATCACACCACACTTCTGCATGAAAAGAGCTGAGTGAGCAGCCTCTGGCAGAATGCATGCAGCAACCATAGATGCTTGCCTTTGCTTTGCACGTATCTTGAACATCATCATAAGCGGTGAACGTGCATGCTTTTGGTAGGGCAAGCTTCACGGCAAGCACAGCCAGGTGGATGTCTCCCGGCGTGCATGGTTGCCCTCAGCAGTCAGTTAAGCTTGGCTGCTGCTTGTGCAGGTGATATTGAGCGCAAGCCAGCTACCCCTAGCCACTCATCCCAAAACCCGGCTGATGGGAGCAGGCCCCCTTCAGCTGCCTTCAAAGAATTGGGGGAAAAGGCAAGCCATGAGGGCAAATCATCTGGCGGGGCTCCATCTGCTGAGGCCAAGCACAGGGGCATAGCAGCAGGGCGTGATGTGCGCTTTCAGGAGCAGCCAAACAGTGCTGGGCCAAACACGCCCCACAAGTCAGGTACACTGCAAAAGTGCTGCTTGTGCTATTGCTGATGCTATGCTAATGCTGCATTAGGATGTGGGTTTGGACCCATACTCAGTGTCACATGCCTGCAGCTGCCCTGGCTCATGTGCTTTGTTCTGCCTTGCAATGGTAGCGTCACTCATCACTTTTGATTTTTTGGCTCGCCGTTCACCAATCCATTCACTTGGTGCGGTTGATCAGAGCTCCTGGTCTTCTTTCATCACTTCCTGAATTCGTCAAGTCTTGAATCAAACAAACCTGCCAGCTGCCAATGGCTGCTGCACACTCATAGATGACCAAGAAAGCTGGAAACACAACCTGCATGGAGAATACTAAGTCTAGAAATGCAATCGATCTGCCAGCTGCTGATGGCTGTTCCACTCTCACAGGTATCTGAGAAAGCTAGAAAACCAAGATTCAGTGCTTCGCATGAAACCAGCCCCTCCTTTCCCCATTTTGTTCAAACCCCAAACCCAACTATTCACAGGGAGGCCGCAATGAGTGCTGACAGGCGCAATGTCTCCAATCTGTTGACACGCAATGCTGCAGCAGGCCCACAAGCAAGTGCTCACCATGTCTCCTATGATGCAGGGAAGCATGCAGCTTTACATCATGTCAACGCTACCCCTGCTGATACCTCCAAGGGCCGTCCATCACCATTGCCTCATCCCCATAGTGAGTCACCCACTTCAGAGAAGACCGATATGCCTGAAGATTCATCACCTTCAGATTTGCTTGGGACTCCTGACGATGCATCACCTTCAGAGTTGCCTGAAACTCTTGAAGATGCACCATCTCCAGATCTGCCTGACACACCAAAAGACACCGCATGCAAGGCAAGGTTGGCAGAGATGCGCAAGGTGCTTGAAGAAGCAGGCGTGGAAACAGTCTCTCGCGCTGATGCCCACACCGTTAGTCTTCAAGCTGACAACAAGCGCCTACGTCTTCTGCTTGCTTCCTCTCTGGCTCAGCTTGCAGCAGCTCAGCAGGGCAGTGGCTACTTCAGAAGGCTTTTCCTTTCATCCGCTGGATTGGCTAAGTCTGCCTTTCGGCAGGCAGCAGCTGAAAGGCACAGGGCAGAAGCAGCACTTGAAAGGCTGGACAGTGTTCAAGCCGAGGCAGATCAGACAGCATCCAATGCAGCTCAGCAAGAAGCTGCCTTGACCAGGCTCAAGCTCACCGCCGAGGCCCGAGTCAGTGAGCTGACAGCTGACATCAAATCGCTGCGTGCAGCACTTGAGCAGACTGCGCTCGTAAGGGATAGGAGGGAGGTTGCTTTTGTACAGGCAAACAAGATGCGCAGCTTTACTGAGCAGTATTTGGTGAAGACCGGATTGCAGCGTGATGCCCTTCGGCAAGCACTGCAGCAGTATGAGGACAGGGAGGACGCAGGCACAGCTGTTCCTTTTGGAGAGAGCGCTCTGAGTTCCACCGCTGCTGTAAGCTCTGCCACAGCTGAGGAGTGCAAGACACCTGTTCATGGCTCCACTGTGACCCAGGGAGCCACCGCTGCTTATGAGCCTGCCACTGCTTCTGGCCTAGCTGCCGTCCACCTTGCTCCTACTTTTTCTCAGGCCGCCACTGCTGAGACTGGCAATGCCCCCGCTCAAGGATCTGGCATTGCTCCCAACAGGGTCACTGCTTCGGAATTCACTGTTGCTCAGGACTCTGCCACTGCTGTGGAGTCTACAGCCACTGCTGCAGCTTCCACCACTGCTCATGCCTCTGCCACTGCTGAAGACTGCATGATTGCTCCTCAAGACTTCGGCGTCGTCAACAGCGCCACTGCTGCTCAAGGCTTCGCCACAGCTGGGGAGTCTTGTCTTGCCACTGCCCAAAGCTTAGCCACAGCTGGGGAGTCCCAACTTGGTGCTGCTCCAGGACCCACAACTGCAGCTGGCAGCTTGAGCACAGCTGCCAGTCATGCTGCTGCTCAGGGCTCAAATGCTCCAGACTCAACAGCTGCTCAACAGTCCAGATCTAGACTCACCGAAAGCTCTGCTCTTGCAGAGGATTCTGCCAACGATGACAAGTCCAACATTGGTGCAGACATACACGCTACTGACGCAACCATCACTGCCAATAAAAACGCTACCTCAGCTGAATTGCACCAGACTATCAACCAGGCTCAGACTCATGATCACTTGCAGACATACACTCAGGCTCAGACTCATGACAATAATCAGACTCGTGCTCAGGCTCAGAACCTCAGCCTGAGTGAATCTCACCACGTCTTGGGCTCTACTGCAGCTCTCGTAAAGACTGGTGCACACACTGACTCTCGGACAGACCAGCTCCAGATTCCAGCCCTGCATGCCCAAGATGATGTCAGGTTGCAGCAATTGCAGAGGGACCTTGACAGCAAAGATCAGGTGATTATGCAGCAGGCAGCAGAGATCACCAATCATGCTTTGAAGGCTAGTGGGCAGAAACTGAAAATGCAGCAGCTGCAGACTCAACTCAGGGCTCGTGAGCTGGCTTGGCTGCTGTTTGAGATCAGGCTGGTGCCTACTAGGGTAAGTCGATTTCTCATTCAGTTTTGCCATACAACTTGTGTGTTGACTAACATTGGAGAGAAATGTGCTGGATGATGATAAAGGCTACATTGTGTACTCTGCTGTTGATGTACTGCTGATTGGTACCAACCTGGCACTTGTCAAGATGCTGTTGCCTGGGCCTTCTGTGCATATCATATGGCTTGTAGTTTTGACAACTGAGCCGCACAAGCTGTGCTTCCAGTCTAATTGGCTTCTGAAAGTACAGGAATGGCAGCTGTGTTCACAGTAGGGATGTCTGCAGGGCTTCAAGAACGGCCAGTATGACATGCCTTACAATGCCAAGCAGATTGATGAAGGAGGGTCTGCGCACATTTACCTGGAGGCCCTCCATGGTGTGCAGCGTGCCACAAAGTATCCTAAGAAGGTAAGCAGCTTCAGATGCAAGTGCGTTGGCTTAGCTGAACCTTCACAGTTTGCATTTGCTTGGAGGAGCCTATGTAGATGCACATGCTGCCTCTGCCAAGATGTGTTTGCTGTGCTTACACGGATGTCTTTGCTGCGTTTATGCTGAAGCTTTGCCTAACATGTTACACTACATGCAATGTGTGCAAAGATATGTGAACATCTGTGCATGCATGTGTGCACGTTGTTAGGGGCTCACAGTGTCATGTTGTGTGCATTGCTCAATTATTTCAGCCCATTGCATGACCGCCAAGTGCACAGGCATAATCAGTCCCCATAGGCATAATCGCTCCCTACAGAGGATCCTGATGACAAACAGCAATAAACATAGTCTCACCCTGATAGCACACGGGTACGTTGACGTCACATGGTCTATATAAGAGGGTGCAAAGCAGAAGATGACACAGCTCATGCGCTCTGCATGCACTTAGCCTTGTCCTTATGGTGAACTCTTACTCTACAGATTGCTCCTGTGCGGCTGGACAATGCTTTTGGTACGTTGAGGCGTCACCGTGTAGAACATCGCCAGGTGAAAAGGCAGCTGACAAGGTCACCCAGAGGAAGAAAGCTGCTCAACAGAGCTGGGGACTTCACCTCGCCGGCCATGAGTGCACTTGCACTGCACTGCTTTTTGACTCACAACCAACCTGACACTTTCTGTTGGTATGACTGTTCTTCTTGACATCAGTATTGTGTTGCACAGGGTGCAAAAGCAGTTGGAGACTTAGCCCATGAGCTGCGCATGCACCTGCGCTGTGCTGGTCCCAATACGGTCAAGATCCTGTCTGTGGGGATGGACAAGGTCCCCAGAGGTCCCATGCTGTCTGCCGACGTGGTATGCTTCTCCATGGAGGTGGCAAGCCAAAGCCTGAAGGCCTACATCGGGTGCGTGAATCCTCTTCATTCTTGCAGTGTCGTGTGTAGTGACTGTCCCTGGGTGCCCTGTTTTTTCTCCACCCCTTGAGTGTGGTGTTACTGTTCATTAGTTTCTGACAGTTGGGGAAACAAGGTAAGCAAGAAAGAGGGGGAATGCAGAAAGAGAAAGTGCAAATTGAGTTTGGGAAAATGACAGTTTCTGACAGTATGACGTGCTTCTTTTTCAAGGTCGCTCATCAGGAGCTGCATGGTTTTCAGCTGTTCTCAATCCCGAAATGTCTGTATTTTCATAAAAACGTCCATCCTACAGAGGAAAATTAGTTTACTCAGAAATGCCTGGGGACAGTAAGAATGCGTTTCTACATTGGGGAGATGTTTCAGCTCCTGATGAGCCAGGTTGACATTGCTGTCTGTCTCCCAAAGCTGTCTTTGTTTCTCTGTTCATTTGCCATCTTTGCCTGTCTCTTCAGCCTATGATGTGACATGCGTGACAAGGTGGTATAATTTGTGACGGCAGGCAATGGACGCACAATGAGTGCACATATGCATGTGGGTGCAACCACATCAAATGCAGATGTGGAACACATCTCTGCTATAAATGTGGTGTGGCATACGTCCAGAAGAAGGCACAGTGCAGGTGCGCTAATCCAACAATAAAGGTCTGTTTTGGTTGGAATTTCTTTGACCTATGACTCATAGGCTATCGTAAATTGCATGTCTGTCACGAGTCATCCTCTTCATTTCAGCAGCATGAATGCTGTTCCAACACACTCATGGCTGGCTGCAGATGTGACCTGTTTGATGTTGGGGATGCGCTAAATGATCAAGCAGGTCAGCGCATTGCTGCTCAGCCTGGCCAAAATGTTGCTGCCCCAGCAGGCAGAAACTATGCAGTCCAACTGGCTGGCGCAAGAGCTCGGAATCAAGCTCGGCTTGATGCTATGATGGACGCCCACAGGTACAGTCCACCAGGTCATACTTTCCTGTTGCTGTTCCCAACCAACCACTGTGACCTTGTCAAGCATGTTGTTTACTGTAGCTGGCTGCTGCTGACAGCCTGACAGAGCTGACAGAGCATGTCTGTCTGCAGGTCATTGACACTTAGTTTGACACAAATGAATGACACTAGGCAGGGTTGCTGAGGCTCTGCCACGAGCGATCAGAGCAAACAGCTGGTACAGTGCTGGCTGCAAGCAGCGGATTTGCATCAACGGAAACTCTGTGAAACTAATCTCTGAGTGGGCTGCAGTGTCTCAGCACGAGTGGCAAATCTCACAGGGCCAGCACGGTGCCTTACATGCTGCTGCCCAGGTTGCAGTTGTAGTGCTCAGAAATCATGCCTCCACTTTGAAGACAACCCAAACATGTGGCATGCTTATGCAGTTATGGTGGCAATCGTGCTGAGAGGTATCCCTGGCCAGACCCTCGAAGGTACAAAACAGTACTCTGCTACAACTGGGCAGGAGGCCATTGCCGCTATGGTGCTGAATGCTCTTTTGCTCATGGCCAGGGGGAACTGTGAAGGATTGCAGCTCTGCATAATGCATGCAATGCCTGCACAGTCCAATTCAGTATAGTGACAAGGTAGTCAAGCTATCCTGCAGGGCCTTTTTGATATGATCTTGGATGGCATGCACTTGAGGCATGCGCAGCTCAGTGATTGTTGCTATGTGAATATTGCTGATGTGTGTACAACAGGTTGTACCCACAATACTACATTTATAGCATGCATGGCATGTGCAGATGTGACCTTTGGATTAGGCTGTTGAGTTGTGCTAAGCACTTGGATTGATTCAGTCAAGTCATTCATGAAGTGATTAGTCATAGTTGGGTCATGTGTCTCTATTATGACTAGTTTCGTATACCAGCGTCCCGCCGTCAGCTATTCAGGCTGATGTACAGAGTCCAGCGGCAAGATAACAGAGTGATAGCAGCAACAACAGTGTGTGAAACAGTCTTGTAATGATTCTGTCCGGTTACACTAGACCGCCGTGACGTCCTTGCTTCAATATAGGCGTGCTGCATCCTCCAGCGTGCCGATAATCATTGTTATTGTTCATGTGCGAACCCCATAGCATGCAAGCTGGCTGGCACACCATCCCCGTCCAAGGAAATGCTATCCCCAGAGAAGCTGGGGAAAAAATGATACTGCACAAATCACTAAGTTGAGCCAAATCACTGCCCAGCTCTACAGAATTCCGGTGGCTTCGATCGGCCTTCGACCCAATCCAGAAACAGGCGCAGGATGTTGATAGCAGCGTTCACGTCCCGGTTCCACAATATACGAC
>JAABUP010005878.1_pt1 | contig 18121 bp, 16 predicted proteins | sample 5559201 | NCBI WGS metagenome assembly JAABUP01 (sample SAMN10711887, study PRJNA513373) | rock metagenome | isolation source: Antarctica rocks | place: Antarctica
ACCCCTTCGTAAGCGATCCCTGCGACAGTTGCCTGCCTTCTTGGCTTATTTCTGCTGAGATCGCTGAGATCGCTGAGATCATCAAAGTGGTTGAGACAGATGGAGGCTACTATCTTCAATACCTCTGCATCAGCGAAAGTTCCCATGACACAGCGATGCCAGAGGCAGAAGAGCGGGCTGCTGACATTTAAAGGTCGGAGTAGCATGACGGTCGCACGTTCCTGGAGGTGAGACCCATAAGAATGGAAGAAGGATAACTCAGAAGTCGATGACACTGGCAAACAGCGTCTCTAACAACGACAATCTACACCATGACTCTCCCCCATAGTCCCTCAAAGCCTTCGCCCGCTCCAAGATCCACTGCATCAACCCTACGGCCGCTGCGTTTACACGCCACATAAAGGCACAAGGCAACGTTCTGGGCACAGCGGTCGCACGTGGCTGCGCCATAAGGGGGAGGATGTGTTTGGAGTTTCCGCAGTGTGGGTTCGATGTGAGTTTGGTGCTGGATGCAAAGGAATAGAAAAGAGGGGAATGGGAGAGGGAGGAAGGGGCGGGGGAGTAAAAGTGTGAGGAAGAGGACTCAGGTTAGGGAGCGGTAGGAGGAGCTGTGGGATTGAGAGGAGGGTGCAGGTAGGATGGCGGATAGGGTTGTGCCCCTTCCAGTCTTGATCAGCAACCTTCTCTTTCAGCAAGAGACAAAAGAAATTGTCATTGTACTTAAAGAAATTGTAGATTTGACTAAAGATAAGAGTCTTTGTGGGGGCCCGCACCCTTGTAGTTGTTCTCAAACCCTTTATCTAAGGCAGTGATTATCTCTAGATGGGAAACACTCAACTGCACTCCCTCGTGGACGGCCAGAGCATGGGCCCCGTTGACAATGTTTTTGATCTGGGATCAGATATCGCTTAGCAAATACTCTATAGTGTCTCTTGATCGATAAGAGACCTATCGACCGTTGACTTCGCCTGTCGAACGTCACTTCCATTCTATTTGAATTTCTTTTTCTTGATAGCATGTGCGGGGTGTAATTCTCAAGACACCAATTTCTACAAGCTCAGCCTCATCGGTTATATAGGATGGTTGGTTCATTCCTTGCAAGCCTAAACCACTAATCCATGTATGGGCCTATCAAAATCGCTTGCGGAGAGAGAATTCCTTCGCGGATTCACACTTTGGCCAAAATTAGATCTAGACATTGATCTCATTGCAGAACGAGCACAAACTTTTCTCTCAAAATATTTCAAGAAGAATCCCTTAACGTTCCGTTATGTGCAATTCTTCATTTCCTCGAAAATCCTGCCTTCCACTAGTTAAACCTCCCTAAAAGACCTACATATAGGACATATTGTTCACGATCTGACCGGCGCCGTTATAGTCTTTCTGAAATTCCTCATCAAGGCCGATGACAACCTCCAAGTGCAATCGCGACAATGGCTTCATCTCGCTCACAGCGAGGGCATGAGCGGTAGTTATCATGTTCTTGATCTAGATCGAGGAACAGTCAGCAAAGCTCCACACATATCGATTCGAAAGCGAACCTGTCGGCCGTTCACTTCCTTCCTGGACAGCCAGTCGAGATCAGCGGGGGTATAACTCGCTCGACCTTTGGCTGTCGCGGCCTTCTTCAAGTAGCTTTCCCATATCGTCTTTCTCGTACTGAACCCCAAGGGCTCGTAATGTAATGCCACTGAGATTCTGCTCTGAATCGCATCGTCAATATCCTTGACGCGATTTGTCGTAAGGATCATGATTCCTCTATAATACTCAAGTTTACGCAAGAACACTGACACAAGAGCGTTATGTGGGTTGACGAAAGAGCGTGACTGCACAAACACGTCGGCTTCATCAAGAAGAACGAGGGTCTTCCAATGATGAGCAAGGCGAAAGATGGTAGACAGTTGGTCTTCAAGTATCTTCGCGTCCTGGCCTAGCTCCCCAGCAGATATCTGAAAAGTCAGAACGACCAGAGGAACGAAGAAGAGCAAGACTTACCGCGTAAAGTGGCCTCTCAAGATATTCGGACAGTCCTTCTGCAGTCAAGGTCTTGCCGACTCCAGGGGGGCCACTAGAAGTGTATGTCAGTTTGTGGTAGAGAACCAAGCGTCAGATTTTGTACTGCAGAAGCGTTATCAAACCTTGCCCCTTTCCCTCTACAAAGTCGTCGATCACATCGTCAGATGCGCGGGACATGTGAGCCTTAGCGAGGGCAGTGATGACCTTCTTCTTTGCGGCGGGAATCGAGAGATTGTCGAAAGAAGACGGATTCCAGACAATGTCCCTGATATCGTCGACCACAAATTCCACTTCGTATAACATTAGCACGACCTCCACCGCGTCGAGGCGTTCAAAGGACGAAGACTCACGCCACTTCTTGTTGCCAAAGCTCCAACCATAGACCGTTTGGCTGCAAATCATCAAGTCACCTTCACTCATGTTTTTCGGATCAGGAGCAATGCTTTTGACTTCCTCTGCTTCCGTGCCCCACAGGGTGTAGAAACCGTCCAACGAGCTCGGTCTGGCCAATTCGTTGATGTGCGGCCGGGCGTAGTTCGGGTTGACTTTGCGGAAGTACGCCACATCAACCATGATGCGACTGTCCACAGGAACTTCGACGTAATCACCCTTCTCTATGTAGAAGGCATTGCCACGATATTGGACATGACGTTGGCCCGTAAGGGAGACAAATTGCCGACCACACCTCACACAGTGTTCCCTCATCTCTTTTTGGCGCCGATGAAACGCGAGGGGAAATGCCTCGAGGCTGTCAATTCGCTTCGCACCTTGAAAGGTTCCCATTCCGAGTGCCGTTGAAACTTCGCCAAACACTTGCCCGTTGAAGTCTAAATAGCGGCATTCCACGTGGAAGTATGTAACACCGGTGGTTGTTGTCCTCTCCTTGCCGGCGTCGTATCTGTAACAAGCTGGCTTTTTGGCGTCGAGAATGGCCGTGTATATCATTGTATTTGGCTTGAAGAGAGCCCAGAGCAAGTCGTACGTGATCTCGCAATTTTTGAGAAGCGATGCAAGACGAGATGTGGTTGATGCGTACGTACTACGGATGTACCCCACCAGCAGATTGAGGTGCTTGAGCTTCGCATCATGGTGGGTATCGTTTTTGAGTTCTGTTCGATGGGCTTCCAGTTCGGGGACGTAGTGATACAACAAATTTTGCTCAAGCTATTTCCATCGTTAGAGTTCGTTCTGATCAGATGAAGTGAATTCATGCAGTGATTTTGTCTTCTCTGAGAGAGAGCCCGCGCACATCTCGCAATATGATTCTCAAGACGTCTCTCAGTCCCTCCGATTTGATATCAACGTAGAATACCTGTTCAAAGGTCTTTCTTTCTAGATACTCAATCTTAGCACCGAGATATGCTAGAGTTCCATCGACTTACCAGTTCGAGCACGAATAACAAACAGATACTCGTCTAGATCCGTCACCTCTTCTGGCAGTGCCGCTGACTCCACGATTCTGTACTTGGATGCACTATCGTCCCAACTGGACGGGAGACGTTAGCAAAATGGTAGTCACATAGCAAGTAACATACACTTCGTCGACCAGCTTATACTCCAGCTTCGAGGCTCGAGTTTTCGGCTTCTCGGCTTCAACATGCTTTGTAGCCTCAGGGTTGGCATCTTCACGTTTGTTCGTAGCGTCCACCTTTTCCAATACTTGAACCAACTTCACCGAGGCTTGCTCAAAGCGGTCGATGGTCTCAACTCGCGTGGATACATGCACTCGAGAGCTGTCCGGAGGTGTATACGCAGGGCTGCTGGGAGGGGTCTCTGGCGGTCGCGGAGAGGTGGGCGGCTTGGGAATAACATCTGTTGGAGCCATTATCTCAGTGATGAAGCAATTCCCAAGGACAAATATTTATGGAGCGGACAAGGTGCCTATTTTTAGAAGGATGAGATGAATGGTCGTAAGATTATCTCTGCAAAGTCCGTCGATCTGGACCGCGGTGTGACAAGTGAAGGATTCTGGAATAATGGCGAGAGCTGGAAAATGAGCTGGGGAGGAAGGATATATCTTTTCCCAGAGCTCAGTCGGCCCCATTTCCATCTACGCGCCTCAGACGCATCCTCTGCATAACATCTTCCCCTTTTAGCGACGAACATAGCCTGTCGAAGACATCATATCATGCACGAGGGATGTGAGCCTTGCAAATGGCGGTTTCGACCTTGAGATCAACGGATGGAGCTCTGCGAGTGATGTTGCAATTGTGCTTTTCGGGCCTAGTCGTGAGTGCATTTAGAGATTGGCAATTGTGTGTTTGGGGTCTAGCGTTGGCTGGAGCAAGGATTCTGCATTTGTGCTTTTTGAGTTTAGCTCTCCCAAGTACAGTCTAGCTCTGTCGGGGATTCGTCGGGAAGACTTGGGGGTGAACTGCCAACGCATGGAGCCCTGAGACCAAGATCTAATATGTTTGATGTCGTCGAAAAGGATGTTGGTGAATGCTCAAATTGAGAGAATCGTGCAGGGAGGTCCATGGGGTAATTGCCATAATATGGAGCCCTGAAATCTGGATCCAGTACGTTGGACGTTGTTGGTGAAAATGGATCCGAAATAATCCATGGATCCAGGAAATTCATCTGAAAAGGGCCAGCAGCAGCTGTAGTTGCTGGCTGATTGTCTAGCGGAGTACAGAGATCGAGATTAGGTATGATTGACGTGGTGGAAAAGCTCATTGGCGATGCATCTAGTTGAGAGGGCCTGGCGGGCATGTCCGCAGGAAAATTGGCAAGGTACGGAGCTCGCAGGTCCGAGTCCAGTACACTCGAAGTCATCGGTAAAGTCGTCTGTGAGGCCTTAAAGTGAAAATTCCTTGAAGGTACATCCGTGGAGAAATCGCCAAGGTACGGAGCTCGCAGGTCCAAGTCCAGTACATTCGAAGTCATCGGTAAAGTCGTCTGTGAAGCCTCGAAGTGAGAATTCCTTGAAGGTACATCCGTAGAAACATCGCCAAGGTACGGAGCTCGCAGGTCCGAGTCCAGTACACTCGATGTCATCGGTAAAGTCATTTGTGAAGTCTCGAAGTGAAAATGTCTTGAAGGTATGTCCGTAGAAACATCGCCAAGGTACGGAGCTCGCAGGTCCGAGTCCAGTACACTTGATGTCATCGGTAAAGTCATTTGTGAAGTCTCGAAGTGAAAATGTCTTGAAGGTATGTCCGTAGAGAAATCGCCAAGGTACGGAGCTCGCAGGTCCGAGTCCAGTACACTTGATATCATCGGTAAAGTCATTTGTGAAGTCTCGAAGTGAGAATGTCTCGAAGGTAAATCCGTAGAAAAATCGCCGAGATATGGAGCTCGGAGCTCTGATTCCAATGTGCTTGATGCGATCGGTAGATTCACGTCTAAAGAAGCCCTTAAATCGTACATCGTCGCCCGAGAAGCGTCAAAAGGTACTGCGGCGGACGATAATTGATCACCGACATCGAGATTTAGTATGGTCGAGGACATCGGGAAGTTCGTCTGGAAAGGATCAATAGTCGTTGTGGTCGCCGACTCATGGCTTGTATCATTTTCACCGGCTTGGTAACAGTTACTGGCTCCATGACAACGGCTCGACCGGTTAGTGGTCCGCATGGGACTCTGTGAGATATCTGGCGTCGATTGTTTTCGAAAAGCCCTCTGAATGCGCCCTCGAGCCGCTACAACGCACAACGGGGAAGAATGTCTTCTATATTCTTGATTCGCCTCAACGCGATCCGAATGTCGGCGGAACTTTGTGAGTTTCGCTGGAATGTTCTTTGAATACGTCTGATATCTCGAAAACCACTCTGTATTGCGCTTTTGGTACTCTATAATGACATTAAATCCCATATATGATCTTGAAGTGACATGACTTACGCCTCTTTTCGCCATAATTTCTTCTGGGATCGCTCTGATACTGGTGATTCCATTGCAGCTGTTGTCTGAATTTCATACTAAATTCAGAAGTTGTCTAAATTGCAATCAGCTTGAGTGGAGATAATTGCACACGACTCGCGATGGATTGGAAGAGCCAACTCGGCTTAGTAAGCTCCCTAGTGCGCGACCTCAAAGATACGCGGAGTAAGTGTGCTGTGCATGAAACTTGCTTGTGACAAAACAGCTAAAACACCACAAGGCACAAGTTGCGCTCTAAGGATCGAATCGAATCGAATTGAGCAGGCTCAGATCAGTACGAAGTCCCTTTTGAATTTGTACGAAACCAACTTCTTGTCAACCACTTGTACGAGTGAGTTACTGGTCCTTTGAAGGAGAACATTTATTATGACCCTCTCTGACTGTTGTTTTATTAGTTAGACAAATCTCGCACCATGTCTCCTTGCACGATGTGCGGTGGCACTGGAAAAAATGGTGGATACGATTGCGGTGTATGTCAAGGCACTGGACAGGTGTGAGGAGTACCTGAGAAGGTCGAACCTGGTCTCAATACCTGCGTTCGTTCAAATTGGTGTCTTCTCGTGCTATGGAACCTGATTCTGGAATAGCTGCGTTATTCTTAGGCATGCCATGTGCCCTCATTTATGGCATTCTTCATTCTGTTGCGTCTTCAGTAGAGACAGAGAAGTCGATCGTCATGGCTTAGCTAAAAGTTCCAAGGCATGTTACGTGGCATGGCATGTCGATGCAACACTTGAATGGCTAGAGTTGAGCGCTCATCTCTTGGGTGAGATATGCCGGGTTTTAGCATTAGGTTGACTGGGCAGGAGCGTGGACATCTTTTAAATGTGACTAGGACGGGCAGTTTCAATGTTAAAGTAATTCATGATCGCGGCCCATAAGGGTTTAGACTACCCCTTGCACAACTATTGGAACACGAAGTTTTCGATGTAGATTTCTCCCGTCTCTATTGCTTCCACTCTCATTGCCTCCACTTCCTCTTCGAGCTCCCGAGATTTGGGCAGTTTCATCTTGGCCCATTGTTCGACTTCCTCCCTAACTCCAAATCCTAAGATAATGGCAGTTCCTTGGACGATAGTAAAGGCGAGACGAGCATCCGATATGGATCTAGAAATGATTAGTTAGGAGAACCTGTAGGCGACATTTATTCAAGTTACTTACAATCCTCCCTCCTCCATTGTCAGCTCAACGGAAGTGACGTTTTTGGTTTTGAGTTCTTCTAGAGAGACCTGAAACCAGCCCGTCGAGGCAGGCTTGACATCAAGGGAGTGAAGATGTGAGCCTTCGTGAAACACGACCTTCGAATTGGTAGGCCAAAGTTGAACGAGAAGAGCCACTGGCTTTCTGACTTCCAAAGGTGGGTTCCGAAAAGTGCAATACGCGTGATTGGGGTCGCGACCAAACGCTTTCAAGGCCCCCAGACCAGGTCGTTCGATGACTGAGTTCGCAACCCTGCGCACACGCTGGCAAGGTAAGTTGGTCGTTGATTTCAATCCCTCACATGTCTTTTCACTTACCTCATCACCAACCGTGCTGATTCGACAGAAAACTAGGCCATCTTTTTTGTCAAACGGGTAGCCTGTCTCTATGATCTTGTCAACACGCTCTCCCACGGCTTTGTCGGACACCCAGAAGAATCCTTTTTTCCGTACGTGGTCACTCCACAGTGCGATGGTAGAATCGTCAACCGAACCCATCACAGCCACTTTCGATACGGATAGGGAATGACGGTAATAAGCAAACGAAGATCAGCACAGCTGCAGTCGAGGTTGAATTGTAGTTGATGATTATTTGAGCTACTGACTGGCTCGGCCAAAAGGACAAGTTCGCGTGGGTCCACGAAAGTTTCAGATATTGGCTTTATAAGCTCACGTACTGAGGTGAGCTAGGAGGCTGCCACAGGAACCGGTAGTGGACTGGAAATGGTCGTGTACAAGTAGGTGTTGTCCGCAGAAACGAATGTGACGAAGAAGATGTACGAGTAGCCTGACTGTTGAGTATACGGCGCAAGTGTGCGTGTTTGAACCACAGGATGGATCAAACTTGAGAGCGTGGTCGGGTCTTCCAACGTAAGAGGCAGTCTGCGCGTTTAAGACGTTGTTCCGCGCAGGATGAGGGGAATAGAGTAGAGTAAAAGCGCACAGCGCAAGAAGAGGTAGAAATGAATCAGATTAAATGTGTGGATGTTGGTGCTCGACAGAAGGATATGACGAGCGTCGTAGGATAAAGTTAATAACGGCGCTAGACAATGGAGCGGAAAATGTGGGCCGAGGACCCCGTGTAATCTGGGCGCGCTAACAGCTGCAGCTAGGAATCAGAATTGCAGCCGCTGGTCCTGATTTGTACTCTTAGAAGCACCCTTCGACAAGGCACTCCCAAATCAGCAAGCAACCCGGGTGAAGCATTTCATCGAAATCGTCTTCGAAAAGACAGACCGTTGGAAAGAAAGACAGACGCAATTGCGGAGGCTGGACTGCTCTGCTCTAAAAGTCTGCCGATATCTTACACGATTAAAGAGATCCACGAGTTGCCTCTGGCGCAGTTCGACTTTCTCATTGCCAACATAACAGATTTCGTACGACGACATAAGCTCTCGGAATGGTTGTATCGTGACGACATTGACAGAGGGATCCAGGCCAAGTTTTTTGATCCTGAGGAGGATGCCGCATTCAAGGAATTCTTGAAGAGTTCGTTTCCTTTTTCGGTCTGAACAGTTGAGGACTTATGAGATTGGAACATATCGAGCTCCGACCCTCAAAACGTGCCAAACACACACGCGGTCAGAGGTCGTCACTAGACAATCACAAAGTGCAGGAGGCGGCGGACAAATAAACTGCGAAGGTGTGTATCTTGACTCGTCTCTCAGTCATGGAGGGAAGCTGATGATGGTTGGGGTGATCACTAGGCGCCCTTACAGGACACGTCTATGAATTGACATTCGAAGATCTTCAAACACCTGCGATTTCATCTCAAATTTAGGGACAAATCCTGTTGACAGATCCGTACGAGCAGAATTATTCACCATTTGTCACAATTCTAGTCTCCGAGGACTTGAAGAGTCAATCGGCTACACAACGCGTACAAATAATGTGAAGAGCTATTGAACCACGAATTACTCAAGACTTCTTTCCGATATGCGCCACGCGGATAGACTCAATAGCGTGGTACCACCAGATACTTTTCCAGGGCACCATTACTAAATTTCCACCGTCTTTCACCGGCCCAACCTTATCGACGTGTTTGTTATATTTCGTATTTATGCCACCACGAACGTCGACGACCACCGCCACAGTGATCTTAGGAGGATCCGCTCGAACGTCTTTTGCTGGGGTTGTCCAGCTCAGAGGGTCGCAGTCGCTGCAGTCGGTCTGAAATGTATTTAGTATCCGCTGTAGGCAGTGTATGACGAAATCATACCTCTTCCTTGCACTTGTCCACCAGCTCGTCGTCTGTGGCGCTTTGGATCCTTATTTTTGTAGCCATCGTTGAAGATATTTTGTGCGACTAATCCAGCAGCTGCTCTTCTCCTGAGTCGCTCGGTCGAGTTACGATCGATCAATGCGTAATTGCTTGTTGCTGCAGTGTGTAAGGTTGATGAATATGACGCAGTTAGGGGTAGATGGTAGCGTAAGCAATATGCCGAATTGTCCTCAATAGCCCAGTATGTCCTGTAGACGACACCTGCAGCTTGGGTATGACGGGCATTGATGAAGTTGACAGGTATCCACGTAGGATGAGTGGAACAGAGTAGAGTGAAAGCATGAATGATTTAAAAAATCGATAGCCTGGACGTTGATGCCCATCGGAGGTTGTCCTTCAACATAGAATAGGATGAGCGTTATTACTGCAGTGAAACGCGCCATACAATCGATTGGGGAGAGGCCGGATATATGCGGAAAGCCAGAATAATGTTATTGTTAGAGTGGTAAGTTGTTTGCGTCTTTTCAGTGATTGAATCGCAAAAAAAGGAATAAGGCGAGTCAAATGCAAGGCTTCAGGCACCTCTGCGGGGCTCACGTCACGTGGTCTAGAAGAGCGTTACCCACCGTACTCCATCCCTGTAACAAGCGGCTAGTGAGAAATCCACGTGACAGACGCCGGCGCTAAGCCCCTCTCGTTCTGCTCCCGTCAACAACTTGTTTTCGTCTCTCCTACCCAGCCTCTTCCCAAATCTTTGCCAACATGTTCAATTTTTATACAGACTAGATTCGCGACAGGACCAAGCCGGTTCCTTCTGCCTTGAGATGGCCAACCTTTCGCAAGATGAGCGCTCCGTCATCGCAAAGCATCCTCTAGAAAACTCCCTAGATCATTTACGAGATTCACTTCGAAAGGCAGAGCAGTTTTACGAGCCGGGTTCGATTTCTTACGATGGTGCTGGCGGTAGTTCCGATCAGGGACCCCTAAAAGCAGTGTCGAGACTCCTCTCTACCTTCCAGTCTCACGACGTGGCCCTCACTCTTCGCTCAAAAACCGGAAATGGAGATCTAGCCTCTGAGTTATCCACCCTTTTCAGACGTGTCCGAAATGGTAACTTCAATTACCAACGATACCGTGCGCTTTCACGACTTGTTATCAAGAAGGCATCGGATTTTGATACCTGGAACGCTGTTTTCGATCTCATAAGATCCGTTTCCCGGATAACCCCTCCTACAAGCATTCCTGTCTCGTTCGACAGCACGCCCATCACGCATTCCTCCGCGTCGCAGCAAGGCAGTGAGCAGACCGAAAAGCTGTTGAGAGCACCGATATTTCATGAAATCATGAAATGTACATACCGAGGTGTTGGCGGGTTCTTCCTGAAGTATTTCGAGGGCAAGGAGTGGACTGAGCGAAGCAAAGAGATATACAATGCCGTGAAGAATCGGCATGTCGACAGCCGGTGGACGGACTTCCCCAATCCGCCGGAGCAGAACGCTGTGTCCGAATGGTTATTCCGTTTTCGGGATGAGTTCCTGTCCGATGCGCGAGGAGTCTACTACACAACCAGGAAAACTAGTGAGCTCACTGGTGCCGAAGCTCCACGGCAGCTTGATCTCTTTGTCAAACGGAGAAGCGATACGGCGAGTACGACACACGACTGGAAAGATGTTCACGTCATTGGTGAGCACAAGCAATCAAAGGACGATCTCAAATCTTTATTGCTCCAGCTGAGCAGGTACATGCGTGACGTATTCACCGCTCAGCCTACCCGGCGCTTCATCCACGGATTCTTCCTCCACGGGACTCTCATGGAGCTATGGGTGTTTGATCGCTCTGGTCCCTATAGCTCAGGTGCTTTTGATATCCACGAGAAACCCGAGCAATTCATCCGAACAATTGCAGGCTACACAATGATGAGCGACGAAGAGCTGGGCTTGGACACATTCGTCGAGCGGAATGGAGAAGATCAATTCATAACCATCCCCGAAGATGCGACTGGAAAGGAGAAGAGGCTTCGGCTGGAGCGGGATCCGATCGTCATACAACGAGCGATCGTTTGTCGGGGAACAAGCTGCTATCGCTCCAAGGACCTGAAACACGTTGTCAAGTTCTCTTGGACGTCTGACAAGCGGCCACCAGAGGCTGATCACCTGAGATTGGCGCGCGAGAAGGGCGTGAAAGGAGTTGCAAGCTTACTAGGCCACCGCCAGATAACCAGCATCGAGGAAATGCGGAAAGGTTTGGCCTTCCCTGATCCACAACACTTTCGTATAACCTCACCGAACGCCTCATTCTCACAGTCTCAATCCCAACACGGACTCTCTCGATCCTTCGGCCCGTTCCGAGGCTTGAGCATAACCGAAATCTCATTAGGAAAACGAATGTCTATTGATGACGAAGCAACGAACCATAAGAGATCGAGGTCCAACAGCCAAAAATCAAATTTAAATTGGGAATACGAAGTGCAACAAGCCCTCAAAAAGGCACAGACAACGGAACGAAAGTCTGTGGACCACGAAGCAAAGTCGTTTAAGAAGCCCACATCCAACAGTCAAAGATCGAAGCCACGTCAGAAACCCGAAGTGTCACCAGCACCGGAAAATACACATACATGGAAACGAAAATCTGAAGACAACGAAGAAACGTCTTCTAAACGATCGCGATCCAACAGTCAAAGATCGAACCTACATCAGGAATACGAAGTGTCGCGAGCCCTCGAAAATACACAAGCCACAAGTCTCTATGACCCAAGCGACGGATCATTCGACAATCGCCTGTTCTGCTGCTTGGTCATTTCGCCGGCCGGACGGGCTATCAGCAAGTTCGACTCGATCGAAGAGCTACTAGCCGCGCTCCGCGACGCAATCAAGGCGCACAAGTCTCTGTATATCCAAGGGAAAATTCTTCACAGAGATATCTCGGAGAACAATATCATAATAACGGATCCGGAGAAGGCCGACGGCTTCACGGGAATGTTGATCGACTTGGACCTTGCGAAGGCAGTCGGCAGCGGGCGCAGCGGCGCGCGACACCAGACAGGCACAATGGAGTTTATGGCGATTCAGGTGCTACAGCGGGTCGCTCACACCTATCGGCATGACCTTGAGTCGTTTTTCTATGTGTTCTTGTGGATCTGCGCTCGCCGCGCATGGGAATGGGGATCCTGGCGCAGGACTGCTGAGCAGCCCAACATATTAAGGGAATGGTACACAGGCACTTTCGATGATATCGCTCGAGCGAAACGAGGCTATATGCACGTTGATGGGTTTGAGGATGTTTTGGGCGAGTTTCCACGAACTTTCGACTGTGTTAAGCCTTTGTGTAGAAAAATACGGGGTATTCTTTTCCCCTACAAGAACGGGCTGCTTGTCGGTACCCCGCCAGGTCCTCCCGACAGGCTATACGACCCCATCATCAAAGCATTTGATGACGCTATAACCGACATAATTGCTTGGGAGGACTCAGGATAGGCAGGGTTGTTCACTGAGTGCTAAGAGTAAGAGGGTTTTAATAGGCTTATTGTTGAGTCCTCGATTGGCAATAAAAGCTTAGAACCTTGACATTCATCAAACCGATAGTACATACCTTTCTAATTCCATTTCAATTCATGTTGGTGAGGATATCGCGGAATTTATCCTTACAAGTCCAACGCAAATTGGCGCTAGACAGCCACTGGTAGGTCGCCTGGACTGGGGATAAAGTTCCAGGCCCGGATGGCTGAGCGATTTTCACTGTCATCCGAAGGGATTTCTTGCGCTCCTCCAGACTGGAAATCCTGGATGAGACGAGAGCCCCATTGCCGGCGGAGGGCAGGAGGGAGATCCCCGGCATAGGAACCAAGGCTGATGAATGAGCCTTTCTGGACTTTTGCTATTCTCACTAGTACACAAATCGGGACTTCGGTGGTGGTGTCTTCCATTTTGAGAGGAAGTAAGGCTGGTGCCCGTTGCCAGCTAATTTACCTCAGGTGTTTGAAAGTATCGTCTACTTCACGTAGAGGGCATATCGCGCTCGCGATTCAAGTGCAGCTTGCGTTGCGTCTCCTCGCTATGGCCAATCTATCCTGTCTCCTTCTTTGCATTTCCTGAAAACAGCGGTGCCTGCCACCTCTAGACCTCTCACTTCTCCAAAGAATGCTTCGTCGAAGCCAGAAACCCCAACATAGAGAGGCCTTAGCTCCTCCTTCAGCACATCATCCACGTATTTCTGTGTTCAGGCGAGCGAAGCTGCTCGTATTGCGCAGCCATGGAGTTTGATAAATGGTCCTGGGGGAGGAGGAGGCGTTGATGAAGATATCTGGAATAAGGTCTAGTGCGAGGCAACGTGATCTGCGCCAAGAGCTCATTCGCTCCTCCTCGGATGCAGCTACAGATGATGAGAAAGGAGACGTGTCTCCAGAGCATGGTTCCTCTCTCGCCCGAAGCTGGGGGAAGGAGGACGTGGCACATACAACAGGCGATTTTGTAGTGAACTCGCTAATATGTGCCATCATTTCTCTCCCCTAGCCTCGGCCCTGTCCAAAGAGTATCTACTTCGCCGATGACTACGGGTCCTATTATGCTTCTCTAAGAATCTTCTTCATCTAAGAATACAGCCCTTTATCTTTATCCTATCTAACATATAAGCCGATACGTTATGGAACACTCCTACTAAAGTGCCTTCCACATCGCCAATGGGTCAGTATTCTGCACCTTCGTTCTGAGGTCTATGCCAAGTCGCCCTACCTTTCCGGAGTAATCTTACGCCTCATTGAGTGCGATTGTTTCGATGGGTATTCATTTTATCCTTGTCAAGGAATCCGCGGGCTGTCTGGCTCAGATGGAGGCATGTGCCAGCACGTGCGTACTGCGCCCTCGGTTCTATGAGGAAACCGGCGAAGTATCCACTTCCACGGCCTTTTCTGCCTCCTATACGCCAGTAAGCGCTCCTCGTCCGATAGCGACCATCGGCTAGGCGCCCCAGCGCTCGCACACTCATCACCCTCGCCGGAATATCCACCAAAATGGCTGGGATCAACGTCACTGTCGTTCACCCCATCGTCGCTCGAGCCATCATCATCTTCGCTTGAGCACTCATCGTCTATCAAGGGGATGACTCCGACGATGGCAGCTTTCCAGAGTGCGCGCATCACTCCCGAATCGCTGCCGGTGCCGCTTGCTTGCATGGCTGTTCGGTTTGCCGCAAGTCCGGATGTGTCGTGAAGGGTTTGGAGAAACCAGTCAACAACCATGAGTTCAACGCCAGAGGCATGATGGTGACGCCATCAATATGCCCTGCATCACCAAGCGCGCTCTCTATGAGCGTTAGCGACTGGCCGTATGAGAACGTTGGCACGTTGCGATCGTCCTGAATAATGGTCGTCAAAAATGACACATTTGAGGAGACGGGCCGCAGCGTGATATGAGTCAGCTTCTCGGGGTCTGTCTCGACCATCTGCCAACGCCGTCGCGGTCAGACGGCGCCCTCACATCCGCGACTGCGGATCGTGCAGGAAGAGGAGGGGAGAGAAATCTACGTTTGGCATGAAATGCAGCAAATCCGACCTCCTGCGGCTACGCTCAAGCACGCTCTTAGGGTGTGATTTACGATCTGTGAGCCGGGACCCCCGCTGCTTCGCAGGCTGTGCGGGAATCCATGTTGCGGTGGATGAGGGCTGTTGTTGCCCCTTCGACTTCGCCCTGGGCCATTCGCTCTCGCTGTCGGCATGATCCTCGACGGCATCTCGCGGGAAACCGCCTTCCGTCATTCTCTCCTCAGGGGGGTGGGAGTTGTTGAGTTCTGGCTGTCGAATCGCCGCAGCCGCTCCCGGGCGGTTTCCATTGTCAGCACCAACTCCGTCCTCATCGATCTCTCTGTTTCTATTATTATCAGCTATATGTAGCTCCTTACTGCGGTGCTGACAGCTGGGTGATTGACGGGAAGCTGGGCGTACATCGTGGTTGTGGCGCCCTTCTTTGTTGCTAGCATTGCCCTCGTTGCTGACTGGGACGTTGGCATCGTTGCCGTCATCGTTACTGGTGTTTTCATCATTGACAATGTCGATTTGCGGATTTGTGCCATTGTGCAACAATGAAGAAGCCGTGTTTGGTGTAGATATGCAACCAGAGACTGAATCATTGCTAGTGGAAGAGACCGACCTGCGTCGCCTTGCTGAATGCACATTTTCATGACACTGTTCCGAGGTTGGATCCGATGTTTGACTATTAGAAATTTCGGTATCGGCGGACTGAGAGCGCTTCCACTTCCTTTATGCGGAGAGAGGTGGGCTCGCCACGTTAGGATTATCGTTGGGACTTCTCTCGCGCCCTAAGACATTCTCTGCAAGTATCAAGTAAGGTGCGCTCTCTAAAGCTTGGACGCGAGGTTACTCACCTTGACTTATACCTCCGTCATCTTCTAGAGACGCAAGATACTGTGCTGTAGCTGGTGACATATTCTCTCTTCTGATGATGGGCAATGCGCCTTGCTGCGGCTTGTGGGTCGATGGAGTTTTGAAATGGCCATTTCAGATCAAGCAATGGTGTCGGAGATGTGTGCTTGAAGTGTTGAAGCCGCCGAGAGAGATAAGATTGTAAGGACCGCTCGAGGATGTCACAGGCGGTCGGGAAGAGGGAGCCCCCAGCTTTATACCCGGAATGATCCTTCACCAAGGCAGACTCCTTACGTGATAAACCTTCATTCCTGCGGAATCCCCGCGCTCAGCCTCGAGATCGGCGATGATGCCGCTGTTTCTCAAAGCCCAGCATTCTCGGATCGGAGCCAACAGTTGATCAGTCTGATATTTACTTTGAGGTTTTCAGCTCTGTAATCAGTCGAGATGATATCTCAAGGGTGAGATAACTTGCCGACGCATCCAAGCTACAGCATGAGGGTGGGCACACCAACACCACAACAACATCTGGTCTTGGGTCTCCAGAAGATCCAATGCTCATCAACATAGATTGTGAAGAGGGGGATACCGAATCTAAGCACGGATCCAATGCGTAGACCCCCGCGGCGAAGCGGTAACCTTCTTTTTGAAGACAGTCCCGCTGCTTAAACCCCTAGTCTGCTGGCCACTGGCGGCCAAGATGAGCCGACGGAGACTGCAATAGTGACGAACAAGAGAAATATCGATATTTTATCACCCTCGTCGTCCAGAATCCAGATTATGCTCCAAGCGGTGATGCTTCGGTCGAGCCGGTCACGATAGCCGAGCGGGCATAGTTTTTAGCTAGCCTTGCGAAGCATTAATATTGATCCGAAAACAATAAAAGCTCACTTGCGCGGCATGACTTCCTCTTGGACATATTAGTAGCTGAATAAGCCGTTGGTTAGACGTTCGTATTGCCTTGGAACTTCCCGTCTCTATATCCTCATCCCAACACCAATTGTGCTAACGCTGCAGAAACATATCTGAAATTTCTCCCAAAATGACTCACTTGCAACTTGGGCGCGCTATTTGTATGTCTATCAATACCAATACTGATCCCTTTGTCAATAAGTCGGACCATTCGATTTTGCTGCAGTAGTAAGTGAGGCAATTATTTCAGAACTTTATGATGGTTGACATGATAGATGAGCAGATTGAATGTTCAAGCCAGTTCTTTAGAATTGGGGATCACTCTATCGCACCATCGAAACCCCCTTTCACAGCCTTGTATGGAAACCATCGACTCCGCTCAAACACGAGTAATTATACGTGCCTGCGTAACAGACATACCCAGTGAAATGAGTTGGCGTCCTAATACTCTCAGACAAATATTTTGCTCTGAAGTTCTGCACCGAGATTTCAACAAAGACATAAAGCTCTCAGGTTATGATAGCATGCATATTTCACCTGGTTTTGAATCACTTCAACCAATAAAGCAATGGTTTGTCTGCGATCTCAATGTTGTCAGCGAGCTAGGGAAGGAAGAATTACTAGTGATACCGCATCTAGTCTACCATGCAAGCTGGATCAATGGAAGATGGTAAGTTGCTTGAACCACAAAAATCTAGAATATACTCACTGTATTTAGGATTTTTACCCGGCGGGATAGTTGGATCCACCAAGCGAAAATTTACTCTTGCGGTAGTTGTTACTGGGGCGGGAGAACGGAGCAGGAAATGGCAAATAAGTTGAGAAGCAGCGAATTGCGGAAACAAAATCCCAAATAGTGCCCTAGTTGAGGCTAGTGCAAGGAAATTGCTTTAGATACATGGTCTCTACAACAGTCCTTCATAGTCTTAGGGTGTCTCTGGAGATGTCTCCTCTCTGCACTCAGAACAATCTTTCTCTGGTTCATCCTCCTGCAAAAGATGTGCAATAACTTGTTGGCCGGGAGGACATGTTGTTCCGGCCTGTACAGCAGCATCACATCTCGCAATATGTTTCAACACCAGCCCCTCAGGGTTATTAAGAGTCTGATGTTTCACGACACATCAAAACACCGCATTTACGTCTTGACACATCTGACCTTGAATTAGAGTTGTTATCTATAACTCAGCTTGGAAGACCTACATTGATTGCGAGTTGGATTACACTTCGATAAAGCTAAGTGTTGCTCAGTGCGGCAGATCTGATAGAGGAAGGTGATGGACGTGGTGATGAGGGTGATTGCGAAATAAAGATGATGCACCTTATATATCTATGGACTCCATAGAGCCAGGCAGTGAGCATCAGAGATAGAAGCTCTCTCTATTCCACGAATTCGAGTATGGGAGCGCATAGTGGGACTGCACAGCTGTTGCCTGCTGTTGCCTGCTGTTGCCTGCTGTTGCCTGCTGTTGCCTGCTGTTGCCTGCTGTTGCCTGCTGTTGCCTGCTGTTGCCTGCTGTTGCC